>Ga0265297_10005807_pt1 | contig 18429 bp, 13 predicted proteins | sample Munlanlwell13791_FD_192502 | JGI IMG/M metagenome (GOLD analysis project Ga0265297, IMG submission 192502) | Leachate microbial communities from a municipal landfill in Southern Ontario, Canada - Leachate well 137-91 | ecosystem: Engineered > Solid waste > Landfill > Unclassified | place...
TCCGGGACGAAATGATTACAGACTATGGCCCAATGAATACCCTGTGCGGATCGATCCCTGAAGATTCCGATCAACTGATGGAGATCGATTGCAAAGGAAGGCTGGTATTTCCCAGTTTTTGCGATCCTGATTCACATCTGCTCTATCCTTTCGGAAACCTCCCGACATTTTCTAACCGTGGTCCGCAAAGAATCAGAAGGGAGACCAATTTTTCCAATTCCTTTATTGGCCTTCATGAGATGTCTATCGGGGAGCTTTACCTTCAGGCAATTGATCATCTCAAAGAGGTTGTCAAAAAAGGTACCGGAGCTATCGAGATCAAAAGCGGGTACGGGCTGGAGGCAGAAGATGAGATAAAACTGCTGCAGGTCATAAGAAAATTGAAAAGTTCCACTCCGCTTGTGATCAAATCCACTTTTCTGGGATCCCACACCTACCACGAAAATTTCCGTAAATCACCTGCAAAGTACCTCGATCATATATTGGATATCCTGCCTGCCGTTGCACAAGATGAACTGGCCGACAACCTCGATTTGTACTACGATCATAAATTCCTGACAAGAAGTGAAACGGAGATGTTGATGTTTGCCGGTATGCGTGAGGGTTTGAATGTGAAGTTGCACTCCGATGAGTTGGGCCTGAACCGTCTCAATGAAATGAACCTTAAAGTTTGCCTGGATATTTTGGATTCCAATGATCCTGTTTCACCCGAAAAAATTGACAGGATGGTACGGGCAGGGATTTTTCCCGTCATCATGCCAGGCGCCTCTTTTTTTCATAATCTCTCTGCGTCTTCAGCCCGTGAGATGATTGATGCCGGTCTGCCGCTGGCCATTGCCACAGATTTCGATCCGGGGTCTATGCCTTCGTGCGACATGAAGTTCATGCAATCACTTGCCTGCATCAAATATGGAATGTTACCGGAGGAGGCCATCAATGCATCTACCATTAATTCAGCCTATCTTATGGGAATTGGCGACGGATATGGAACCATTACCAAAGGGAAAGCTGCCAATGTTTTCGTCACGAAAAAAATCCCATCATACGAATACTTCCCTTATGCCTTCAGCTCCGATTTGATTGAGATGGTGATTTTGGACGGAGAGATACAGTGAAGAAGGATAAAGGATAAAGGATAAAGGATCTAATCAGCATTGTATCTCATAACTCATAACTCATAACTCATCTCTCATCTCTCATAACTCATCTCTCATCTCTCATAACTCATAACTCATAACTCATTTCTAATTTTCACATTCCCGAAATCTCACATATAAATATACCTTTGCGATAAACTACCAAGTGAGCAATGGATATTGAGCAAACAGAACGGTTAAAACATATTACCGAACAGTTGAAGATGGGTTCAAAAGAAGCCTTCCATTTGTTGTTTGATGCCTACGCTCCCAAAATCCATGCATTTGCCTTATCTTACCTTAAAAATGAACCTGACGCAGAAGAATTGCTCCAAGAGCTGTTTTTAAAGCTTTGGGAGATGCGCGCTAGCCTGGATAGTTCCAAAAACATTAAATCATTTCTGTTTAAAATCTGCATTAATTTGATCTACGACATGATCCGTAGAAAAAATATTGAACAGGCTTATCTGAATTTTGTTGTAAAAAGCGACCCGACCAATAATAATTCAACCTTGCATGAAGTGATCTATAACGATATGCTAGTCAATTTGAATCAGTTGGTAGCCGTTATGCCCTATCAAAGGCAGCGCATCTTCAAATTGAGTAAAGAGGATGGGTTGTCGAATGAAGAAATAGCCATAGAACTCGGCCTGTCGAAACGCACCGTTGAAAATCAGCTTTATCGCGCTGTCTCTTTCTTAAAAGAAAAACTGGGGAGAAACTCCCTTGCCGGATTACTCTTCTTTTTCCTGTATTGTAGTTAATTTCCGGGTTTTATCGTTTCTATATTCAATAAAATATTGGGGAAATTATAACTCCCGGATGAGTATATTGAAACAGTAATTCGTATTACTGTCAAAAAATCCAAGATATGCCCCTTTCCATACGAAATATTATCCGCAAAGGAACTTCCGATTGTGCAGATGAAAACCAGGTACAGCAGCTCCTATCCCTGTTTCATCAACCCGAACTTGAGTTTGAATTAAAAGAACATCTTTTGGAAGATTTGGATCAATCCAGTGATTCTACCTTCAGCAAACCTTTTTTTGACGGACTGTTTGAAAAATGGTGGATAAAAAGAAAATTAGAAATTACAGGCGAACAGAAAAGAAACCATTTTGTCATACGACTATTACAGTGGGCTGCTATTCTGGTCTTTGGATTATTCTTCGGATATTATCTTCATTCCGGATTAAAGGGCACATCTCCTGTTTATTACACATCGGTCGCACCCAATGGCTCTATTGCAGAAATGCTTTTGCCTGATGGTTCACACATATTTTTAAATTCAGGTTCGAAAATTAAATATTCAATAGATGGCGCGGATGGAATGCGTGAGGTCTTTCTAACCGGAGAAGCATGGTTTCAAGTGGCCAAAATGAAATCGAAGCCATTCCTCGTACACACCTCCTGCTATGATGTGAAAGTGACAGGCACCTCTTTTAATGTCAAAGCCTATCAGGGGGATGATGCGGTTATTACCACACTTGAGGAGGGAAGTATAAAGATACAATCATCCGATAATCTGAAACTTGATGAAGAAAAAAATTTGATTCCCGGACAGCAATTGATATACAACAAGAAATCCGGAGCAATTCAGGTAAATGAGGTTAACACCAACTGGTATTCTTCATGGAAGGAGAACAAACTGATTTTTGTCAATATGCGACTGAAAGATCTTATGACCATGTTGGAACGTAAATATGGTGTTGATATTCAAATTGTCGATAAGGATATATTGGATTATCACTACGATGGGATTATTAAAAATGAAACAATTCTGGAAGTGCTTGAAATTCTGAAGCATACATTGCCAATTGAATATAAGATTGTTGGCCAGAATATTGTAATACAAAAGAAAAGGAGGCAAGCATGAAATAATAAAAAAAACACAAAGCCGGAGATGCTGTAACATCAACCGGCCCAATGAAGTTAATTAACTGGTGCTGTAACACCAAATAAATTATTAATTAAACACGTACAAATTTATGAAAAAAAAAGGAATTGCTTCTTTTTTTAAAAAATTAAAGGGGCATAAGCTAATTTTAAAGATGAAGCTAACATTTTTGATTTTGCTGGGTTGTATGATGCAGGTTTCTGCCACTGTATATTCACAGGCAACCAAATTTTCTTTCAATGTAGAGGACAAACAAGTTGTAGATTTACTGAAAGAAATACAGGACCAAAGCGATTTCAGGTTCTTTTACCAGAGAGAACAGGTGGATGTAACCAGAAAAGTGAATCTGAACGTTTCAGACAAAAGTATTGAAGTAATTCTTGACCAATTGTTTGAAGGGCAAGGAATTGCTTATAATGTATTGGAGAACAATTTAATCGTTATTACGCCTAAGAGTGATACTTTTACTTCTATTGCCAGCCAACAGCAGAAAAGGGTTTCAGGGAAAGTGACAGATTCGGCAGGAGCGACCCTGCCCGGGGTCTCGGTAGTGCTGAAAGGGACGACAATAGGCGTTATTACTGATAACAATGGAAATTTTTCAATTTCCAATATCCCTGGAGATGCAATATTGCAGTTTTCGTTTGTGGGGATGAAATCACAGGAGATTGCGATCGGCAACAAAACGTCTATTAATGTTACAATGGCGGAAGAGACCGTAGGCTTGGAAGAGGTCGTAGCGATCGGTTATGGTACCATGAAAAAAAGTGATTTGACAGGAACGGTCGTTTCAGCAGATATCAAGGCATTCAGGGAGTCGCCAAATGTATCCATTGTACAATCGCTTCAAGGGTCTGTACCTGGATTGGTAGTGGGTCAGGTAAATGCAGCCGGACAGAATCCTTCCATGATGATCAGGGGACAGAATTCGTTTCAGAGTAGTCTAAGTTCCCCGTTAATAGTATTGGACGGCATTATTTACCAGGGGAGTTTAACAGACATTAACCCATCGGATATTGAAACTGTGGATGTTTTGAAAGATGCCAGTTCTGCCGCTATTTACGGTTCTCAGTCGGCCAATGGTGTTATCATATTTACTACGAAAAAGGGGAAAGATTCAGGAAAACCCATATTCAATTTTTCTTCCTCCTATACACTTCAGACTCCTACAAGTCCACTTAAACTCCTTGACAGGAAGGGATATATCCAGCGAATGAATGATGCCCTTTGGGACAAGGGTGGATATTTGGCCCCTGATTACAAGACTATTAACTCTTCTTTCGATCCGTCTATTTTTTGGACCAGACCATCATTACTTGAGGCTTATAAAGCCGGCACAGAATATGATTGGTGGAAGGCAACTACACAAACCGGACATATCCAGGAAAATAACGTGAGCATGAGGGGGAAAACTGAATCGACATCCTATTTTATTTCAACGGGATATACCAACCAGCTTGGATTCATCATGAATGACAAATACAAAAGGTATACAATCAGGATGAACGTGGAAAACAAAATCCTCGATTGGTTTAAGATAGGGGTCCAATCGTTTATATCCTCAAGTGACTATTCAGGGATAACGCCGGAGTTATCTATTATAACTTATCAAAGTCCCATGAATACTCCATACGATAAAGATGGCAATCTTTTGGTAAACCCCTCAGATGTTCCAGCGTTGAATCCATTTTATTCCAGCCAAGTTGACAACCTGGAAAAAAGTCTTAGACTGTCGGGAATTTTTTATGCAGACATCAGTATCCCTTTTATAAAAGGTTTATCCTACCGTTTAAATTACTCTCAAAATTACATCACAGGCCGCAGTTATTATTTCAGCAAATTTGATAATAATTTTAATGGCGCCAGTTATAAATCCAATAGTGTTTATAATAGCTCAACGCTTGACAATATTTTAACCTACTCAAAGGAATTTAATAAACACAATATTAATTTAACACTGGTTACAGGTCAAGAACAGGGCGAAAGTGAAAGTACAAAGGCCGAAGCAACTAATTTTGGGATGATGGCATTGGGTTACAATGGTTTGGAGGTGGGAACTATTCCTCTGGTCTCTTCCAGTGCGGGTAAATCAAGCAGCCTATATTATATGGGCAGGTTACACTATAGTTACAACAATAAATACCTGGCAACTTTGACAGTTCGCAGGGATGGATTCTCAGGCTTTTCGGTGAATAACAAATTTGGGATTTTCCCTTCCGGCGCTTTGGCATGGGTGGTCAGTGAAGAAAATTTTATGAAGAAAAATCAAAAAATCATAAATTTCCTGAAGTTGAGGGCGTCTTACGGTGCAAATGGTAACCGTTCGTTGGGCAGTTATGGTACCCTCTCTCATGTTGGGGCCAGCCAGGGCTATGTTTTTGGTGATGGTTCATCCCCATACCTTGTACAGGGAATTTCAACTTTGGGCAACACCGGTTTAAAATGGGAAACCACCACAGGTACGAACCTGGGAATTGATTTTGCCATTTTAAACCAACGGATCAGGGGAAATGTGGAATATTACAATTCCAATACCTCCAATATCCTCTTTAATGTCAATATCCCGGTTATTACCGGATACTCCAGCATTCCAGACAATATCGGGAAAATACACAATAGCGGTACCGAGTTTTCAATTACCGGCTCAATTATTAGACAAAAAGACTTTAACTGGGATATGACCTTGAATTTTTGGAGGAACAGGAACAAGGTAGTCTCAGTACTTGGGATAGACAACAATAAAGATGGAATTGAAGATGACCTTATTGCAAACGGCTTATTTATTGGTAAACCGATGGGTGTAGTTTACAATTATGTAGCCGAGGGATTGTATCAAATTGGGGATACAGATATTCCAAAGAATTATTATCCAGGACAATGGAGGCGCAAAGATTTGAATAATGATGGCGTAATTACTCCGGACAAGGACCGACAAATCACCGGATATACAGATCCCGCCTATCGTTTCAGTATCAATAATCATTTTCAGTATAAAAACTGGTCCTTGAGGATATTTATCAATTCCGTGCAGGGTGGGAAAGATGGGTATTATGGTGCGAATAACCCTTTAATCACTTATGGTTTAAATCATAATAATACTTTCAAATGGGATTGGTGGAGTCCGGCAAACCCGAAAGCAGAATACCCGCAATTGTATTATGAAACGCCTGGCGGCTATACAGTATATAAGCAACGAAATTTTGTAAGGCTTCAGGATGTTTCGTTGTCCTATACGTTTGATAAAAGGTTTACCGATAAAATTGGGATTAAGGATTTAAAGATCTATTTGGCAGGGAAGAACCTCTATACCTGGACTAAATGGAATGGTTGGGATCCAGAGACAGGGCAAGGGATCCAGGCAACTTCGCCCGTTCTTAAAGGATGTACCTTTGGCTTGGACTTCTCATTTTAACTAACTTTAATAAAATTGTAATATGAAACGGATGAAATATATATTGGTTCTCATCTTATCAGGATTTTTCTTTTTTTCTTGCAACGAAGATCAATTACTGAAGGAGGTACCTCTTGATTTTTATAGTCCTGAAAATTCTTACGACACTCCTCAGGGCATCGATGTTGCCATTGTTAAGATGTATAGCGACCTTCGCACAGTATTTGTTGTGGATAAGGGTTATTATAGTATACAGGAAAGCCTACAATTCGGGACGGACTTTGGGCGGGATGCAAGATCTCCCGGCATCGTAGGTTACGTAAATTACACCACGGCTTTAACGCCTGTTTCGCAATATGCGATCTATTGGTGGAAGGCCATGTATCAAATTATTTCAGAGTCAAACGTTATCCTTAGCCGGATCCCTGCACTCAAATACCCTTCTGATGAAACTAAAAATGCAGCGATTGCCGAAGCCAGTTTTTTTAGGGGGTATGCATACAGATTTCTGGCGCATTTGTATGGTGGGGTGCCGATTACACTCGAAGAAATAAGTGCTGCGAAAAGGGATTTTACAAGGGCTACCAAGGCTGACGTTTATAAACAGGCAATCACTGATCTTACATATGCATCATTGAACCTGCCCGATATAACCAAAGTAAAAGCTGATGGAAGGGTCAGTAAGGAGGCGGCATTCCATTTTCTGGCCGAGGTGTACCTGGCAACCAAGGAGTGGGACAAATCAATATCAGCTGCATCCCAGGTTATTAACAACCCCAATTTCCAGTTAATGACCCAACGTTTTGGATCATTGAAAGATTCGCCCGGAGATGTTTGGTATGACCTTTTCAGGGTTGGGAACCAAAACAGGAGCAAAGGGAACAAGGAAGCAATCTGGGTGAGCCAATACGAAGACAATACGATCGGTGGCGGAGTTGGTATCAAGAATGAAAGGAATTGGGGCCCGTTTTATTGGAACATTAAAAGTCCGGATAAAGTGAATGGATTTATTGGTCCAACTTCGAAAAATGGCGGTCTTTGTCTTGGTCGTCTAAGACCTACTTTTTACACTGGCGACTCAATCTGGAATAGCGATTTTAACAATGATATGAGAAACAGTAAATATAATATCGTCAGGGACTTTGTTTACGATAACCCTAATTCTGCCTATTTTGGGAAAAAAGTAAGTGAGTTTCCTCCAAATCCATGGTCCACCAAGCATTTTGATCTTTACCCCTACCTTATGAAAGCGACAACCCCGGGGCAGCATCCTGCAACTATCATCAATCCGAAAACGGGTGTAATATTCAATACCCCGGATGCAGGTTCTGTTTGTACAGACCAGTATTGGGCCCGTCTGGCGGAGACTTATTTATTCAGGGCCGAGGCTTACTTAGGAAAAGGGGACAAAGTGAATGCGGCCGCAGATATCAATATGGTTAGGGTAAGGGCTAATGCAACACCGGTTGCGCCGGCAGCGGTAACCATTGATTACATCCTTGATGAAAGGTTAAGGGAACTGGCTTTAGAGGAAGAGAGGCGTTTAACCTTATCCCGTCTAGGAAAGTGTTATGAAAGGACGGTTAAGTACAACGAATGGGATGGTCCGAATATGAAGCCTTATCATGAATTATTCCCAATCCCTTATAGCGAGATTGAACGGAATACCGGTGCCGTTTTGGAACAAAATCCGGGTTACAATTAATCTGTAAACTCTTTTAAGTTTTGCTACCCCGTCCGCTTGCGGCGGGGTAGTGCTTTTTTATCTGTTTCACAAATAATAAACAAACCCAATACTCCCAATCAACACCTGTTTGGTCACCTCCGTGCTTCCGTTGTTGAGTTTTTCGACCGATGAGGATTCGTTCGTCTTGGTCGTTTTAAGCTCTTCGAAATTGTTTTTAGATTTAGAGCGCTGGAAATCCAATGACGCTTTTAGTTGTAATTTGTCAGTTACCTTGAACCTAATGGCGCTTCCGGCCAGCAGATCCAACGATACATGAATGTTGTTGGTGTTGTGCTGCAAGTATTCCCAATTCCCTGTTGAAGGTTTATAAAGCAGTTTCTGGTTGGGAAGGTAGGTCACATTCATTCCGGCCATCGCTTGAAAATCCCAGGCAAACCGGTCGAAATTGAGGGAATAAACTGGCCCAAACACCAAACTGTTCGACATCCATGAATTGACCGTCAGCGTCAGGTTATCCCTTTCCGCCTCAGTAAATGGTACCCGTTTTTTCATCCGGTCCTCCATCATGGTCCCAATTCCATTGCGGTCGACCGCATTGTTGTTGAGCATAACCATCCCTTTCAGTCCCCAATGGTTGCTCAAAGGATAGGTGGCATCCAGGTTGAGGGCAAACCCATTCAAGGCAAATCCGGCCCCTGCATTTGCCGGATTGGTTGCGGCAAATGCCCCTGATGGCAGGCAGCCACCCATCGAAATCGAAAAATACCAATTGTCTGGTTGTGCAGACAACGTTATAGATAAGAGCATGAATGCACAAACAATCAGCAGGTTTCTCATGATGGATGAATTTTAAATCGTGAAATTCTTCAATAAAGCAGGGAAATAAAAGGTTGAATCATACCCTGAATGATCTTTCCGGTAGTCGGATCCAATTGAGATCCGAAGAGGCTGTGGGGGATTGAAAATATGCCGATGGTTACTAGCGAAGCGGCAACAACCCAATACCTGGATTCTTTTTTAAAGTTAAAGAGGTAGGCAATGACCCATGCCACAAAGGCTATCAATGTCTTGTTATCCGTTAGGTCCCAACCGTAGGGAACTCCGGCCCAAAGTTCGTCGAAGGCATATTTTTGTACCAGCGGGCCCATGATCAATCCGCCGACAAAGATTGTAGCCAGTGTTATTTTCATCATTTTCAGCGATGGAATTTTGAAAAGGGCGAAAACCCCGGCAACGTTGCTGAACAACATAGCCAGAAACATGATCAGAATATGCGGAATCAAAACGAATTCGGGCACATGACCCTTAAAACGAATGACTGTCGGCGTTCCGTTGTTCAGCATAACCTGCTCCGCAGCTTTGTTCAGTACGATTTTGTATTCGAGTTTGCCTGCCATCCCCTGATGGGGCAATGAGGCAGTAAGAACTCCCCCTTCACGCACCATCGGCAGTTTGATAAAATCTACTTTTTGAGGGAAAATCCTGTATTCAAGCGTTCCTGTCACTTCAGGATCCTGGAGAGTGATGGCTATTGGACAATCACCTTCGCCATCAAAAGATCGCAGTAATTTAAATTTGTAGGTCACTCCCGAAATGGTGGCCTTGGTTCTCTGAGGGTGTGTAGGGCCGGTCAATCGTTGGTACAAGGCTGCTGCAGCGGTAAGCAAAACAGCAAAAATCCAGATAAGTGTTTTCTTTGTCTGCATAAATGGTCTGTTAATGGTTTAGTCTCATTTTTGGTCAATTTACGAATGGTCCTCAGGAGAAGTTTCCCCGGTTTTCCAATCGTGGTTCTTTGACAAATAACGCAGTGAAATTACAACAATGCACCTGTGAAAAAAACAGCAGGCCGAATATTTTATTTTCCCGAAGAAAAATGTGACGCTTAGGCAAATGTGATGCAGGGATTTGCTATTTTTACACTTCATTCAAACTATTGAATTTTCTATCATGGAATTAAAATCGAAACTATTATTGGGAACCCTATTTTTACTGATGACAGCAGCACAACCCCTTTTCTCTAAAGATGGCGCCAAATCTAAAGAGGAGGGAACAGTAACATTTGCCGACAAAAGTGATCAAAGACGTGTCGACGTTCTGATGGATGGGAGACTTTTTACCTCGTATATCTGGCCACTCAATGTAATGAAGCCCGTTTTGTATCCTGTAATAACTGCCTCGGGAGCAGAGGTTACCCGTGGTTTTCCAATGAAACCAAGGGCAGGGGAGCGTGTCGACCATCCGCACCATGTTGGTATTTGGTTCAACTACGGGGACGTCAATAAGTTGGATTTCTGGAACAATTCAGAGGCGATCAAACCGGAAGAAAAAAACGGGTACGGGACTATCCACCACAAATCCATTGTAAAGAAAGATGGTGGAAAAGGGCATGGGGTTCTCGTGGTCACCGCCACCTGGGATACCCCTGACGGGAAAAAATTGCTGGATGAAACAACCGAATTGCATTTCATCAACCAGGGAAATACGCGCATCATTGACAGAATTACCAAATTAACTGCAGGATCAGAGCCCGTTTCTATGGCCGACAACAAGGAGGGGGTCATTGCAATTCGTGTTGCCCGTCAACTTGAACTTCCTCAGAAAGATCAAGTGATCATGACCGATGCGAAAGGAAACCCAACTACCGTGAAAGCCATGAGTACAGAGGGGGTAACCGGAAGTTACAGGACCAGCGAAGGAATCAAGGATGACGCCGTATGGTCGACCCGAGGAAGATGGTGCGAACTGAATGGAACCATCAACAATGAGAAAGTTGCCCTTGTAATTTGTGACCATCCTCAAAACGCCGGCTATCCAACTTACTGGCACGCGAGAGGATACGGTTTGTTTGCTGCCAACCCGCTTGGATGGAGCGTATTTACCAAAGGGAAGGAGAAATTGAATTACAGCATTCCTGCCGGGAAAACTTCAACCTTCCGGTATAGAGTGGTCATTCACAATGGGTCAGATCTTTCAGACGAAGCCATCAATGTACTGGCAGACGACTTCGCGAAAAAATATTGAGCTGAAACATGGCCCCACGATAAAAAAATCCGGATCGAATCCGGATTTTTTTATTTTTACCATTCGTTAGCAAACCATCACCTTCAACCAAATTCAATGGCCTTAAACTACATCTGGATCTTCTTCTTTGTGATTGCGTTCGTGATTGCGCTCATCAAACTGATCTTTCTGGGTAATGTGGATACCTTTTCGGAGATGGTGAACGCCACATTTGAAATGTCAAAAACAGGGTTCGAGATATCGTTGGGTTTGACAGGCGTATTGACTTTCTGGTCTGGCATCATGAAGATCGGTGAAAAGGGGGGGATTGTCAATATTGTTTCCAAACTGATCGGCCCATTTTTTAACAAGCTCTTTCCGGAATTGGGGAGAAACCATCCGGCTTACGGTCCGATGATGCTCAATTTTGCCGCCAACATGATGGGGCTAGACAATGCGGCTACTCCAATGGGCCTTCAGGCCATGAAGGAGATGCAGGTAAGCAATCCCAACAAGGAGGTGGCCTCAAATGCCCAGATCATGTTCCTGGTTTTAAATGCCTCGGGATTGTGCCTGATACCCATTTCTATCATGGTGTACCGTGCCCAACTGGGCGCCAAAGACCCTTCAGATATATTCATTCCCATCCTTTTTGCCACTTTTTTCGCAAACATGACAGGTTTGATTTCCGTCGCCGTTGTGCAAAAGATCAAACTCTGGGACAAGACAATTCTTTCCTACCTTTTTGGAACGACCGCCCTGGTGGCGGCGTTGATCTTGTCGATCAGCAGCATGCCTCAGGAACAGATCTCCATATTTTCAAAGGTTGCCACCAATGTGATCCTCTTCTCGCTGATCATGTTTTTTATTTTGTTGGGGATGAAGAGTAAAATCAATGTGTACGAGACCTTCATTGATGGCGCCAAGGAGGGTTTTTCCACAGCTGTAAGGATCATCCCTTATCTTGTCGCCATACTGGTAGCGATAGGTGTTTTTAGGGCATCAGGTGCCATGGATTTTCTGGTGGCAGGAATTAAATGGATGTTTGATTCGTTGGGGATCAATTCGGAATTTGTGGCAGCCCTTCCTACCGGATTGATGAAACCCCTGAGTGGCAGCGGTTCGCGCGGGATGATGATCGACGCGATGAAAATGTATGGGGCCGACTCCTTTATTGGCAAGCTCTCCTGCACTGTGCAGGGTGTTTCGGATACAACTTTCTTTATTCTGGCGCTCTATTTTGGTTCTGTAGGGATCAAGAAGACCAGGCATGCATTGGCCTGTGCGCTCCTGGCCGACTTGGTCGGTTTAATCGCAGCCATACTGATCGGTTACCTCTTCTTTCATTAATCCGGCACAAGATGAGACATAAATGGATCATAGAAGAGGTAGAAAAGGTATTTGAAGAGCTGGATGCCCACCTCATGTCAACAGCCGCAATAAGCGGGCTAAAATGCCCTGATTATTGCGGGATGTGCTGCCGAAAGGCTGATATTGAGGCCTCACCCCTTGAGTTTATGCCGCTTGCAGCCTGGCTTTATAAAACAGGTAAGGTGGATGACTTCCTGACCAGATTGGATAATCCCAGCCATGGTTGGTGTGCCTGTTTTGATCCAGATGCCGCTTCCAAAGGTGAGTGGGGATGTCAGTTCTACGAAAAAAGAGGTTTGATTTGCCGGCTTTTCGGTTTTGGTTTCCGGCTAAACCGTGAAAACCAACCCGTACTGGTTACCTGCAAAATCATGAAATGTACCCAGTCTGCCGCAGTCGCCAAAGCTGGCGAGATGGCTGCAGCCCATCCTGAAGAGATGCCTGTTTTCAGCAACTATTTTATGCGGCTGTTGGCGATCGATCCGGATCTTGCAGTTCCGCAGATGCCGATTAACCAAGCCATCCGTACGGCCATTGAGAAGCTGTATTTCTATTATCTGGACAAGGATGAAGATGAGCACTGAGAAGATGAGAAAATGGGAATATGGGAAAATGAGAGTCCCCATCTTCCCACTTTCTCATCTTCTCATCTTCCCACTTTCTCATCTTCTCATCTTCTCATCTTCTCATCTTCCCACTTTCTCATCTTCCCACTTTCTCATCTTCCCACTTTCTCATCTTCTCATCTTCTCATCTTCCCACTTTCTCATCTTCTTTTTTTATCTTGCTATAAAACGCTTTCGCCATCGTTTTGCCCCTGAACTTCGCACGATCGGCGACCATCCCTTCAAAGAGCTCATCCACGGTAGTACACCACACTTCCAGCCAGTGGTCGAAATGTTCCTTTTTTATCTGCATGTTGAAATGCAATGGCACCGGATTCCCAAAATAGTCGGGACGGCGGAGCAGAACAGTGTGCCAGAAGCGGTAAAGCTTTTTGTGGTGGGCATCCCATTTCCCTTCAAGCCGGTCGTTGAAAAAGTGACCTATCGTCGCGTCTTCCCTGACTTTGGCGTAAAATGCATCCACCAACCGGTGAACGTCTTTAAGTGTGGTTATGTCCTGGGCCATGCAGATACTTTTTGGTACTCAAAAATCGCAAAAAAAATCATACGAACCTTTGATAATTTGTGATTGACATCGATAAATACCAATACCCGGCACTTATTGAGAATGAATCTTTTTAGTACTACCTATCTAGATATTTAGATGAAAAGCGATAATTTTGGCCGAAATCAAATTATTAACAGATTTATGAAACCATCAAGGAGTTTTTATAACTGGATGAGCCTTACGGGGTTTGTAATTGCGGCAAACAGCTTGCTTGTGATACTTGTTTTGTTCCTTTTCTCGCTTTTTTCGGCCCAAAGCAATACCTATCTGGGTTTGTATATTTACATTATTGTGCCAATGTTTTTGGTCATTGGCCTGCTGCTGATCCCATTGGGAATTATTCTTCGTATCCGCAAAAAAGAGACTACGCCAGAAGATCAGGGAGCATGGCCAATTTGGAACCTGAATGACCCAAAATTTCGTTCAGGGTTCATCACAATCTCCGTCATTACAGTTATCCTGTTGTTGATTTCGGCCATGGGAAGTTACAAAGCATTCCAATATACCGAATCCGTAGAGTTTTGTGGCAAGCTTTGTCACCAGGTGATGGAACCTGAATATGTCTCTTACCAGCACTCTCCGCATGCCCGTGTTGCATGTGTGGAATGTCACGTGGGCGAAGGGGCCGACTGGTATATAAAGTCGAAATTATCAGGGCTTTATCAGGTCTATTCCGTTACCTTTAAAAAATACTCGCGTCCAATTGAGACCCCTTTGCACAATTTAAGGCCGGCCCGCGAAACCTGCGAACGCTGCCACTGGCCTGAGAAATTCTATTCTCGTAAAATGATCAACATTCGCTCCTATCTGACCGACTCCGCCAGCACCGAGTGGAACAACTCCCTGATGATGAAAATTGGCCCTGAGCATAGCGCGCAAGGGCTTACTGAGGGAATCCACTGGCACATCAACAAGAATTTCAAGATTGAGTATGTCTCTACAACGAAGGATAGGGAGAGTATTCCATGGGTCAAAATGACAAATCTGATGACAGGTGAGGTGAAAACCTTCATGGATAGCGATAATCCGGTAACAAAAGCAACCCTCGATTCGATCCCTACCCGTACCATGGACTGCATGGATTGCCACAACAGACCTTCGCATCTCTATAACTCACCGACCTTCTATATCAACAATGCCATGGTTGCCGGAAAGATCCCGAAGGATATTCCCTATATCAAGAAGGCTGCGATGGAGGCTTTGAAAACACCCTATACCAGCATGGATTCTGCCATGAATATGATCAACCAGACTGTTGTTGATTTTTACAAGGGCTCACATCCGGAGGTCTATGCCAAAGAGTCAAAGAGGATCACCGATGCCATAGCCACCATTCAGGCCGAATATAAAAACAATGCATTTCCTTACATGAAGGCGGATGCCACCCGTTACCTGAACCACATTGGCCACCTCGAATCGGACGGATGTTTCAGATGTCACTCTGATCGCCATAAAACCGAAAAAGGGGAGACAATTTCGCGCGATTGTAACCTCTGTCATGTTATTGTTAATCAGGGTCCTACAGGCAATGTTACCACCAGCTCGGTCGATAAGGCTCTGGAGTTTGTCCATCCTATCGAAATCAAAGGGGCATGGAAAACATCCTTCTGTTCAGAATGCCATAAAGTTCTTTATGAATAAACCAATTGAAAATGGGAAAATGGGAGGATGAGAAAATGGGAAGATGGGTAGATGAGAAAATGGGATAATGAGAGATAAGACATTAGACATGAGATCAAAAATCTTTGAAACCAATTTGGATGTTTCTCATTATCCAACATTCCCATCTTCCCATTTTCTTATTTTCTCATTTAATTTTTAATGAAGGTTTTACTGACGGGAAGTACCGGCTATATTGGCAAGAGGCTGCTTCAGAATCTTTCTGACAACGGGCACGATGTTACCTGCTTCGTTCGGAGCATGGAGCGTTTGATTGTGCCTCGTCAGACCACTTCGAAAGTGGAGGGCCACGAGATCGATTTGTTGAAGCCTATTCCTGAACACCTTCATTCCCTGGATATTGAGGTTGCTTTCTACCTGGTACACTCCATGTCCTCCTCTATCGGATTGTTTATGCAGGAGGAGGCCTTGTCGGCCAAAAATTTTGCCAACTTCATCAGCAAAACCAATTGCAAGCAGGTTATTTACCTGAGTGGCATCTCAAATTCCGAAAAACTCTCCCGTCATCTCCAGTCCAGAAAAGATGTTGAAGAGCTGCTGAGGCAGTCGGGCAAACACCTGACTGTACTTCGCGCAGGCATCATAGTTGGTAGCGGCAGCGCATCGTTTGAAATTATCCGCGACCTTATGGAAGTTCTGCCGGTTGTACTGGCGCCTGCCTGGGTCAAAACACACTGTCAACCACTGGGTGTTGCAGATGTTCTGAAATACCTGACGGGCTGCATGCTCAACGAAAAGACCTATGATGATATTTTTGACATAGGAGGTCCGGAGATCCTGTCCTACAAACAGATGCTATTGCAATATGCCGAGGTACGCGGACTTAAAAGGAGGATAGGTGTAGCTCCATTTTTCAGTCCAAGAATGTCCTCTTACTGGCTCTATTTCGTCACCTCCACCTCCTATTACCTTGCCGCCAACCTGGTCGACAGCATGAAGGTCGAGGTGGTGTGCAAAGACAACAGACTACAACAAATGCTAGGTATTCAACCATTAACCTACCGGGAAGCCTGTAGGAGGGCCCTGGAGCGTATTAATCTCGATACCGTGGCCTCAAGCTGGACCGACGCAATGTCTATGACCAAGAGTAACCAGCTTTTTGAATACCTCGATGTTCCGAAATATGGGATTCTTCACGATAGGAGAAGTTTGAAAATTAAAGGTGATCCCGATAAAATCCTGGAGAAAGTCTTCTCCATCGGAGGGGAAACCGGATGGTACTTTGCCAATTGGATCTGGAACATTCGCGGGGTGATCGACAAGATGGTTGGCGGTGTCGGACTGCGCCGCGGACGGCGTAATGCGACGGATCTCAATCCCGGCGATGCACTTGATTTCTGGAGGGTTTTGATTGCCGATCGCCCCAACAAACGATTGCTCCTCTTTGCTGAAATGAAGGTTCCGGGTGAGGCTTGGCTGGAGTTCCGGATCGTGTTGAGGGAGGATGGTTTTTACCTGACCCAGACTGCCACCTTTATGCCGAAAGGGTTGAGCGGACGGATCTATTGGTGGGGACTCCTACCCATTCATCTTGTGATGTTTCAGCAAATGATCAGGGCCATTGTGCATGAATGAAGAGGTGGATGTGGTGTCCAACATTTTTCTACCTTTGCACCATGGATACATTGGAATCAGCTTTCAAAATAGACCTGCATAACCCCTGGCTTGTGTTTCCGGCCCTGCTGTTCGGGCTGCTGATTACCTATTTTTTTATCAAATTTTTTTCCGTTTTCTTTCAGTTTATACAGGCCAAAGGTTGTCTGACCGTGCTGCTCATTACGCTTGTCGGATTGCCCGGAATTGTTGCGATTACCCTTTTGTCGGGCTATACATTTGTTGCATCCATTCTGATCCTCCTTGCGGTGATTGGGGTTATTACCGGTTATATAGCCCGGGATTCGGAGGAGAACGTTGGGAAATTCGGGAATTTTATCATGATTGTATCGATTACCACCCTGATATTGGCATTGTTCCTCGTGAAGTTTGTATAATTAACTTTTGCTATACCTCTGTATCATTGCCAATAATTCAGCCTTGTTGACAGGTTTTGCGAGATAATCGTTGCATCCGGCTTCGATGGCTTTCTCCCGGTCGCCAGAGATTCCAAAAGCCGTATGCGCGATGATGGTAACCTTTTTGTTGAACCGGCGGATTTGCCGGGCTGCCTCGTGCCCGTTCATTTCGGGCATTTGGATATCCATCAGGATCAAATCTATGTCGAGGTTCTTCCTGCAGATTTCAACTGCTTCAATGCCCGTTGTTGTTTCGATTACTTCTTTGCAATAATCTTTGACCGTTATTGAAATCAACATTTTTGATGTTTCATCGTCTTCTGCAATCAAGATTTTCAAATTTTTTAACGGGTGTTTTTCCTTTTCAGTCGGGGTAAATTTTTGATCAGCGTTATCTTCCTTTCCACTTGCATTGGGAATGGTAAAAAAGAAGGAAGAACCTTTGTCCGGTTCACTCTCAACCCATATCTTACCACCAAGCATTTCAACATAGGCTTTTGATATGCTTAACCCCAAACCGGCACCCTGGCGGGCCTGTACATTGGTTATATCAGCCTGTATAAATCGTTCAAATATAGCGGTCTGTCTCATTTTCGGAATCCCGATCCCTGTGTCTTTTACGTAAAATTCGAGGAAGTCACCCTTTTTAACACAGCCAACTTCTATCGTTCCTTCATCTGTATATTTTATAGCATTTTTAATGAGATTGGTCAGAATGGAATAAAGTTTCTCCCTGTCTGTATTGATTTTTGCCTCTTTGGCAGTCAGGGTATTCCCAATGATCAGCCTCATTCCTTTTTCTTCGGCCTGGGGCCTGAAGAAAGTATAAACAAATTCGAGGTTCTCGTTGACATTGGTTTCCTTATTGGCGACTTTCATCAAACCCGCCTCAATTTTGGAAAAGTCAACAATATTGTTGATGATATTGAGCATGCGTACACCACTTTTCTCGATGATTTTAATGTACTCCTGTTGTTCGTCTCCCGATAGATTTGGCTCTTTTAGCAGCTCGGCAAATCCAAGAATGCCATTCATCGGTGTCCTGATTTCGTGGCTCATGTTGGATTTGCCGAGCTGCT
>Ga0265297_10005808_pt1 | contig 18426 bp, 18 predicted proteins | sample Munlanlwell13791_FD_192502 | JGI IMG/M metagenome (GOLD analysis project Ga0265297, IMG submission 192502) | Leachate microbial communities from a municipal landfill in Southern Ontario, Canada - Leachate well 137-91 | ecosystem: Engineered > Solid waste > Landfill > Unclassified | place...
GGCGGGGTATCTTTCCGGCGCGCGTCTCTGGGAATTATATGCCCACGCCGGGCTTTTTATCCTTCCTTCTTATTATGAAGGCCTGCCGCTGGCCCTGCTTGAGGCCATGAGCTATGGAGTTTCCTGCCTGGCTTCGGATATCCCGGCCAATCAGGAGCTTGGATTGTCCGAGGACAGATACTTCAAGCCGTGGGATGCGGTGACCCTTATCCATAAGATCAAGGAATTCGTTGATAAGCCCATGCCGCAGGAAGCAAGGGATGCGCAAGCCAGACAGATATTGGAACGTTATCACTGGGACAAGGCCGCGGATGAGACTTTTCATATCTATGAGAGAGTTTTGAAAGCAAGCTGATGACGAAATCAAGTTTTGAGCAGGGGAAGAACTCGTTGATTTGTTTTAAGTTCTGTTTCATGGCGTGTTTTTTCTCCAGGAAAAATAAATAAAAAAAATCTTTACAAAAGTGTTTAGTATGGTATAATTTCGAACACTGACTCGCAGGGCTTGGAAAACAGGAATAGGTGCCTGTCTGCGGTCGTGAGCAGGTTGTCGGGGGTTCCCTTTTGTCGCACCAGACAGATAACAATTTTCCTTCCGAGGCATATCATCTCTGGTTTTCACCCGTCGGAAAATCACCTTTAAGAATAGATAGAGGAACATTAAATAAGGAGAGACATATGAAGCTCAGGCTGATCGTATGGGTGTTGTTGTTCGTTTTTATGCTTTCAGGGGTGTCTTTTGCCGCCATTAACGTGGATAACCCCACGGGCACAGTAAAGATCATGATGCCCGATGGAAAGCAGATCGTCGTCAAGCCGGGTGAAGAGATGCCGGCTATTCCCGATGGTTCTGTGATCACCATCATGGACGGCAGTGCTGTTGTCAGCACCACAGGCAAGTCTACGGCGTCGGTGCTCATAGGCGCTTATACCCTGCAGATCAGAGAGACGTCCAAGGTCAACCTTCGCCTGAATCCGGACGGCACAGTTGATTCCACCATTATCCTGGGCGAGGCCGTCGTAACAAGGAAACCCGAGGCTTTCAGATTTCCCAGGACGCCGAACGCCGAGCAATTGGAAGGCGGCCGCGGAGAAGTCGTCAGTCCTTTCGCGTAAACGGTCCTCAATTAAGCCCTTAAAGGGAGAATACCATGAAGTATTTGAAGAGGTTGATTTTGTCGCAGGCCGTTGTGTTGCTTCTGGCCGGCCAGGCCCATGCCAGCATCTGGCAGACCCAGATCCTGACGCAGGAGTTTCAGCCCGAAGGCATCGTCCTGGGCAAAGAGCTCAATAAAGAGAACGCCATACGCGTCGGGCAGGCAAGGTTCAGGGGTTCATTGACCGTTTCCGAGATGTATGATGACAACATCTATCTGGACCCTGAGAGTAAAACAGCGGACATGATCAACGAAGTCAACCCGAGAGTGTTCATGGATCTGCCGTTCGGCATTGACGAGCGCCATAATTTCCAGGTCCTGTATAACGCCAAGCTGGGCAGTTACCTTAATCACAGTAAAAATAACTACCAGGACCAGGATGTTACAGGTCTGCTCAATTTCCAGCTTCCTTTCGGTTATTTCGCTTTCAGGGATTTCTTCAATAAGACATCGGATAGGGCCGGCACGGAATTCACCACGTTGCTCAGGCGTACGGAAAATACAGGCGAAGTATTTTTAGGGACGGAGTTCAACAAGCTGGCGAATGAAGTCGCCTATGGCCATTTTTCCAGGCATTTTAATGCCCTGGACCTCAATAATTATAATTACACCGAAGACGTCGGTACCGATACGTTATACTACCAGCTTTTTCCCAAGACAAAGGCCTTGCTGGAATACAACTACGCCGTCATCGATTATACAAAAGATAATTCCCGCGACGGGCATTTTAACCAGATAAGGGCCGGCTTCAAGGGCGATCTGACAGGCAAGACGATCGGCGTTGCCAAGTTCGGCTACCAGAACAGGGAATATAATGACGCTGGTGAAAAGGGTTTTGACCATTTTGTGGCGGAAATAGGGACATATACCAAGTTCAGCGACCGCACACAATTGAGGCTGACGTTCTGGGACACGGCTATTGAATCCATTTATGAGAACAATAACTATTACAATAATAATTCCCTCCAGATGGAATTGGAACAGCGTCTGGCGCGTAATTACACGTTGATCTGTAACCTTGGCATCGACAGGAACCTTTATCCGGAAGTCAGCCCAACGGCAAACAAAAAACGCCGCGATACGATCTTGAACGCCGGCTTGGCCCTCGAATACCAGGCCAAAGAGTGGATCAAGGCAAAAGTGGGCTATGGATTCGCAAAAGATTTCTCGAACATAGATACGCAGGATTATACGGACAATCAGGTGATGGTGAGCATCACCTTGATGATATAGCCCCGCCATTACGTTTCCTATGCCTAAACACCCCATATTAAGGACGGCGATAGCTTTGTTGTTTGTTTTTTCGATGCAGCGCGGGCTTTTCGCCGAAGCAGAGAAGGCTTATCGCATCGGCCCGGAGAACCTGCTTCAGATCGACGTGCATTACGGCAAGGACGGCCTGATCTCTCAGAAGGTGCGTGTTTCTTCCAGGAACTTCATCACATTCCCTCTTATCGGAGAAGTCGATGTGGAGGGCCTCACCGTATCCGAGCTTGAGAACAAACTTTATACCCTTCTTGAAAAAGATTATCTTGTCAATCCCCAGGTGAGCGTCGTCATCGAAGAATACAGCACGGTGTCGGTGATCGGCGAAGTCAAAAAACCCGGGGCGTATCCTATCAAGGGTAAGCTGACGGTGGTCGAAGCCATATCGCTGGCGGAAGGTTTCAGCAAGATCGCATCCCCCAACCGCGCCAAGATCGTGCGCACCAACGCTGACGGGACAAAAAAGGAAATACCCGTCAGGCTGAACGATATCATCAACGGCAAGAGACAGAAAGATAATGTTTATCTTCAGGCAGGCGACGTGGTCGTTGTGCCGGAAAGCTTGTTCTAAAAATGCCCAACTCTCCCATTGTCAACGAGCCGTTCCACAAGGAAGACGCTATCATCGAGATCGACCTTCATGAAGTGTTTCTCAAGTTGAAGAAGCACTACAGGCTGATCCTTAATTTTGTTTATGTGTGCGTGGGCATCGCATTCCTGTATTCATTGATTGCGCGGCCGGTCTATAAATCCACGGCCCGCATCCTTGTTGAAAACAAGGCCCCGCGCATCACCAAGGTGGATGACCAGGTTTTTACCGACTACGAAGACCGCGCTAACTATTTTAATTCACAGATCGAGGTTTTGAAGAGCCGTTCTGTCGGGCAATTGGCTTATGATACGCTCGGCGGATATCAGCCCTGGGGCAGTTTGCGCGGCAGAGGCAGGGATTCGGGCAAGCTGACCAAGGATGAGCGCATCGGCTTGCTTTTGAAGCGTATCAAGGTGAGCCCTGTGCGCATGACCCAGATCATCGAGATCAGCGCCGAAGACGTGGATCCGAAGCTTGCGGCCGAGATCGCCAACAATTGGGTCAATGCCTATATCGTGTTTTCCTCGATGGACCAGCTCATCCAGCGCAAGAGCGAGCTTGAGTCGGAGATCGACCAGAACCTGAAATATGTGAAGGAAAAACATCCCATTATCCAGGGCCTGCGTTCGGAGATCGACGCTATTGATGCCAAGATCAAAGGCGAAAAGCAAAAGGGCTCTACTCCTAATATCAAAATACTCGACGCCGGCCAGGTAGCTAAATCTTCGGTGAGGCCGAAACTTCTTTTAAATCTGTTTCTGGCGTTGTTTTTAGGCGGTTTTTCTGGCGTAGCATTCGTTTTCCTTTTGGAAAACATCGACCAGAGCATAAAAAATCCGTCGGATATCGAGAATTTTCTGCATATGCCGTGCCTGGCGGCTGTGCCGCCTTATCAGCCGGAGAAAGACGCAAAAGATTCGTTCCCATGCGCGCTTGTTTCTGCCAAAGACAACCGCTCGATCCTGGCCGAAAGGTTCAGAAGTTTGAGGACAGGGATCATTTACAGTAATCCTGATTTGAGCAAGAAAATCCTTTTGGTTACCAGCGCCGGGCCGTCCGAAGGCAAGACAACTTCTGCCGTCAATCTGGCGACTGCTTTTGCCAAATTCGAAGGCAGGGTCATCCTTGTCGAAGGCGATCTGCGCAAGCCGGCCCTGCATACGGTTTTCAACAAGCCCTGCGAGAACGGCCTGACAGAGCTTTTGGCAAGCGAGCATATGGATTTCAGGAAATACACCAAAGACACGGGTGTCGCCAACCTCGATTTTATATCCTGCGGGGCCATTGCTTTGAATCCGGCGGAGCTTTTGGGGTCAAAGAAACTGGGGTTGTTGATCGAAGAACTCTTGAAACATTATGACAGGATCATTTTTGACGCGCCGCCTGTCCTGGCGGCGACAGATGCGGTCGTCCTTTCCACAAAGGTCGACGCCGTCATCCTCGTCTGCAAAGCCGGCCTGACGCACAGGCAGGCTGCCATCAGGTCCGCGAAGCTCATTCATTCCGTGCATGCCAGGGTCCTCGGCAGCGTCCTGAACATGGCGAAGCTTGAGGATTCCAAAGAATACGCGTATTACAATTACTACCTGCAGAATGCTCAGAAGGTATAGCGATGCTTTGTTTATCGCATTATTGATCTTCCTGCCTTTGGCGCTGGGCTCGGTGCATGCCTGGTCCATCACGCTGTTCTCGATCGTCGCCGTCATCTTATTCAACTCTGCGGTCTTCCAGCCGGATTTCAGTCTTAAAAAACTTTTCACGTTTCCCGTCGTGTTGATGAGCATTGTCTTTGCGGGATACGTGATCTTTCAACTTGTCCCTCTGCCGCCGGTCATCCTTAAAATACTCTCTTTTCATACGTATAAATTCTACTCGGAATATTCCCTCACATATCCATGGATGAATTCCTGGCGCTCCATCAGCGTCTATCCGTGGTTGACGATATCGGAGTTCATCAAGATCATCGTCTGCGGGCTTATATTATTGTTCATTCTTTTCAGGGTATTACAGGGCGACGGCCGCAAGATTGGCGACCTGGAACATAATACACTCGTCTATTTGAAACTCGGCTGCCTGACAGGAGTCCTGGCGATCCTCCTGCACAGTCTGGTCGATTTTAACCTGCACATTACAGCCAACGCGCTTTATTTTACGGTCTTATTAGGGTTGGCAGTTGCGATGGGTAGAGAGGAGGGGGTTGATTTTGTTTTTATACAAAAGACAGTTAATGCTATTGTCTATATCGGTTTTGCCATTGCCTTGTTCGGTATTGCGCATAAATTAAGCGGCAGTCCAAAGATCTATTGGCTGATAGAAAAAGACGGCTCTCATTTTGGGCCTTATGTCAATTACGACCATTATGCCGGGTTCATGGGGATGTGCGCGAGCCTGGCTTTGGCGTCTTTTATGGCCAAGGTGCGGTATTCGTCGTTTTTCAGGACCACGGGCATAAAGGACAAGCTGATGTGGTTTTCTTCTCAGGAAGCCAGCAGCGCCATGCGCCAGTTCTTCTGCGTGACGGTGATGATCGGCTCTATCTTTTATTCATCCAGCCGTGGAGGGATCTTGAGCTTCATGATGGCGGCATCCGCCTTTTATTTCCTGATCATTATCCGCACCAGAAAAAGCCGACGGGGAAGACTGCTTTTCTTTTTTGTCCTGGTGATGCTTTTAAGCGGTATCGTTATCTTCTGGATCGGCCCTGATGAGACATTTGAGAGATTCCACGAATTAAACAGCGTCGCCCGTTCTGTTATCCGCGAATCTTCGGTTTTGAGCGAGATGAGGCCTGAAATGTGGCAGGATACCAAGAATATCGTCAGGGATTTTCCTGTAACCGGCACGGGTTTCGGGACGTTCCAGAGCATCTTTCCCAAATACCGCACCCATGAATGGGGAGGAAAATCTTTGCTCTATGCGCATTGTGATTATCTTCAGCTTGTGTCTGAAACAGGCATTGTGGGCATATTTTTTATCGCGGCGTTTTGGATATATTTTGTCCGATTGTTTGCGTCGGCCCTGCGTAAATTAAGGTAGGCTTATGAAAACAAGGATCGTTATATTTGTTTTAAGCGCGCTCTATTGCGGCTATCTCGTTGTGCTTTTTGCGGCAAGCCATTATAGCTCCAGCGCCCTTAATCCGCTGAATGCCGAATATTATTTTAAGGCCGGCCTCTATGAAAAAGCCATAGAGACTGAACCCTCCAATGCCGTATATCATATGGGTTATGCCCTTGATCTTGCCAAAAAGAACTCTGCGCCCGATTATTTTACTGTCCAGCTTGTTCTCTCCCAGCTCAAACAGGCCGTTGAGCTTAGGCCTTTCAGCAAGGCATATCAAGAGGTCTATGCGAGTTACGCCCCTCTGTTGACACAATCTTTAGCACAGCAGACTTATTAAAATATTTTAATATCATGCCCTTGATGATTGGGAAAGATGTGTTATACTTTAACGTCTTGTCTTTAATTGTGATAAACCATGTTAAACAGCATGTATCCCGTTAGAGAACGAGTTCTCTAACGGGATGAACCCCCACAACAAATGGACAAAAAACTGCTATTGACTAAAGAAGCTGCGAATATCCTGCGAGTCAGCGAAGAGTATTTGCGTTCCCTGATAAGGGACAAGAGGATCGTCGCTTATAAAGAGGGCCGCCGCGGCGGCTATCGCATCCCTGCGCAGGAAATAGACAGGTATATTCGCCGGCGCTATAAAGGTCTATAAAAAAGCACTGTTAGATTTTTGCTTGTGTATAGCTAGGATTCATCTGGAGCGAAGCGAACGATGTTGACGTATGGGGTAGGTGACCAGATTGGGTGGTAGCTAAGGAAACCAAAAGTCAAAATGACCTCTTTGAAAAAAAACTTTTCTTGGACTCTAGTCGGCAATGCGATCTATGCAGGTTGTCAATGGGGGATGTTGGTTGTTCTTGCTAAGCTCGGTAGTCCGCAAGTCGTAGGGCAATTTGCCCTGGCTTCCGCGATCATTACGCCTGTGATTATGATTACGAATATGCAATTGCGTGGAGTCCAGGCGACTGATGCAAAAAAAGAATATTTTTTTTCTGATTATATGGCCGTGAGGATTGTATCAACGGTCGTAGCATTCTTCATAGTTTTATTAATTCTTTGTGTAGGGCATTTTGAAAAAATCGTGTTTTTGGCAACACTTGTTCTTGCTTCGGCCAAATCGGTTGAGTCTTTAAGCGATGTCTTTTATGGTTTGTTTCAACAACACGAGAAGATGTCCATTATTGCAAAATCTATGATTATCAAAGGTGTTCTTTCCGTTGTAGTTTTAGGTTCTGTATTTTATTTCTCATTAAATCTCCCCTGGTCGTTGTTTGGCCTTTTGTGCGCATGGATGGTTGTGCTGGCTCTTTATGATTGGCAGATGGGGAGACGTTTGTTAGAGACAGTGGAAGGCATTTCTCATTGTTCATTGGTTAAGCTATCATTTTTTTCATTCTTAGATCGTCGAACAATCCTTTTTCGCATTATCGTTCTTGCCTTTCCATTGGGGATTGTGATGGGGACTATTTCGTTGAATACAAATATACCTAATTATGCAATTGCGAAATATCTTGGCTCAAGAGATCTTGGTATTTTTGCCGCGTTGGCATATACGACAGTTGCAGTAAATATGTTCATTCAGGCATTAGGCCAAACCGTAACTCCAAGATTAGCGCAGTATTTTGCTAACAAAGATATTTTGGCTTTTAATGCACTCACTAAAAAAATTATTCTTATAAATCTTATGATAGGTTTGTTAGGAACTTTAGTTATTCTTATTGGTGGTGAAAAAATACTAACACTTATTTATACTTCTGAATATGCAACATATTCAAGGTTGTTTGTTGTTCTTATGATATCAGCCACGCTGTCTGGGGTAGCATCGGCATTAGGTTATGCAATGACCGCGGCAAGGCAGTTTAATCTACAGGTGCCATTATTTTTAACAGTTCTTACGGCGACATTTCTATTTGCATTTTTGCTAATACCGTCTTTCAAGCTATATGGCGCGGCAATAGCGCTTATTGTATCAGCCTTGATTCAAATTGTAGGTGGTACTTTTATCATTAGACGAGCTTTCAGGAGTAATTAGTATGAAAGACGAAAAAAAGAGACCGATCAAGGTCCTGCATATTATTGGTGGATTTAATGTTGGAGGTATTGAGACATGGCTGTTAAACGTTACGAGAAATCTTCCTGCCTCTGATTATCAATTCGATTTTTTTGCGATTTCTTCTAAAGAAGCTGCTCTTGATAATGAAATCTTCAAATTAGGCTGTAAACTTTTTAAGTCAAAGAGCATCCAGCCATCTTTATTCTCTATTTATGATGATTTAAAGAAAATTGTGCGTGAAAATGGTCCGTATGATGCGTTTCATTCTCATGTGCACTATTTTGGTGGGTTTATTGTGTTAGTCGGTTATATTTTAAAAATACCAGTGCGTATTGTGCATTCACATACTGATACGAGACTTAAAGAAAGCCATAGTAATTTTCTGAGGAGGGTATATATTGAATCAATGCGCCTTCTCGTTCATCTTTTTGCAACAAAGGGCGTTGGCGGAAGCTCTGAAACGGCAACGGATCAATTTGGGAAAAATTGGGCCAAAGATTCCAGATGGCAAGTATTGCCTTGCGGAATAGATTTCAAGCGTTTTGACATCCCCAGAGATAGATTATTGTCGCTATCACTTGGTATTCCGGTTGGTGCTAAGGTAATTGGGCATATCGGTAGATTTGAGCCAGTAAAAAATCATTTTTTTCTGATCAAACTTTTTAAAAAGATGCTGGATCGCGGGAATAATATTTTTTTACTATTGGTAGGCGATGGAAGCTTAAAGGGAGTTATTGAAAAACAGGTTAGGAACATGGGTATTTCGGACAGAGTTATTTTTTTAGGCCTTAGAGATGATGTGCCAAATCTTTTGCGATCAGTCATCGATGTTTTTCTGCTTCCTTCTTTATATGAAGGGTTGCCGTTAGCTTTTATTGAGGCTCAATTGGCTGGTTGTTATTGCCTGGGAGCAGATACTTTTTCTAAAGAAGCCGTTCTTAATTCAAAAAGCACAATGCTATTGAATTTGGAGGGATCCTTTGATGAATGGGTTAATAAGGCAGAAGATTTTCTCTCCCGTCCAAAGATAGAAGATTCCGAAATGCTTTTATCTCAATATCGCAATTCTACCTTTGATCTAAAAACAAATATAAAAAGATTATTATCTTTATATCATAATGAGGAATATCAGAAATGATTATCAGAGGATGGTATATATATTATTTATTTCTGTTTTTTCTTATTAGTCTATCGTTATTTTTTGATTTTAGAAAAAATAGTGAAACTAAGAGACTGATTTTGTACTGTTTTTTAGTTTTTATTCTTTCGCTTTTTGCCGGTACACGAATTGGTTGGAGCGACCAGGAAGCCTATATATGGCTTTATGATATGATTCCTCCATTGCCAGTATTTCTATGGGGGAATACCTTTGTACAGCTTAGAATGGAATATCTTTTTCTTCTTTTTAACTCAGTTCTCAAATGTTTTTCTGATAATCCCCTCACTATGTTTCTGTCTTTTGCTTTCATTACTGTGGCATTGGATCTATATGCCTATAAAAAATATTCACCGTATTTTATTCTTTCAGTCGTTTTTTTCTATGCAACTCACTATTTTAGCGGAGCAATGGTGGCAATGAGAACTGGTATTGCAATGGCATTTGTTTTATTTGGGATGTCTTATTTGGTTAATAAAAAGGATTCAATATTCTTTATTATGGTTCTCATTGCATGTTTTTTCCACGTTTCTTCAATTTTTGTTTTGTTTGGTTATTTATTGTATCGATTAAAATTTTCAACGAAGACATTGTTCTTCTTAATAATCGGGGCCTTTATTTTAGGCGCTTTTACACCTGTTGCTAATTTAGTATTTAGCCACTTCATGCAATTTAAAGGTAGCAGTGTCATATTAGATAATGGCTTAAATTATCTTGGAGATGAAAGATTCGGTTACGCAGCAGGTGTGCTAAGGCCAACAATGCTAAAGCAGTTAGTAATTTGTTTATTGGCATTGAAGTATCGAGATTTTTTAACGAAACAATTAAAGTATTTTAATGTTCTATTTGTTTTCTATTGTGCTTCGACGATATGGAGGTTTATTTTTAATGATATTGCGTTATTTGCCTCACGTTGTGGAATATTATTGAGCGTAGGAGAACCGGTGATAATCGTTTCATTGTTAGTATTATTTAAACCTAGCCAAAGGATGTTAGTTGCCGTTTTGCTCTCTTTGTTCGCAGTCGGTTCGTTTTATTTAAATAGCATTACGTTTAATTGCCCTCCTTATATGTCTATCTTATTTGGTGGAACGTATTGGAGGGACTGGTAATTTTAAATTTAATGCGATAATAATTATTTCTTGTAGTTTTAGTAACATAACTAGAAATAGTAGATATGAAAGTCCTGCTTATTAACAGCGCACGTTTTATACGCACGCCCGATGGCAAGGTGTATTCTAACGGCCAATTTCCATATACTTACTGGACGAGGTATCTGAAGCATTTTGATACGTTGATTTTGGTTTGCCGGATGTCCGATGTCAAAGAAGTGCCAGAAAGGTGGAATTTGTCTTCTGGCCCGAACATTACATTTGTTGGAACGCCAGATGATCACAATAAACCATTGATACAATTACAGAAGAAACAGAAACTACAAATTATTCGAAAACAGATGGATAGTTGCGATGCAGTCGTAATATGCCAATCATCGCTTGGTTGGTTAGCTGCACGCGAGGCAAAGAATAGAGGAATCCCATGGGCGGTTGAGGTAGTTTGTGATATATGGGATGCTTATTGGAATTATGGGACGTTACTGGGTAAGTTGTACGCCCCCATCGCCTGGCTGGATTCTTCTTATTGGATTAGACAGGCAGACTTTGCTAAGTATGTAACTAGCGAATACTTGCAGAGGCGATATCCTTGCAAGGGGGTGTCTTGTGGTGTGTCAGATGTACAGATTAATGCGGTTTCTAAGGTTATTCTTGAACAAAGAATTTCTGGATGGCGTGCAGCACAACCAGGTTTTCCAAAGACTTTTGTAGTCGGCATGATCGGTTCGCTGTTTACTCGTTATAAGGGGTTACATGTTGCATTGCGCGCATTGCACAGATTAGTGGATCAAGGCATGGCACTTGAATTGCGTGTTTTAGGTGATGGGAATCTAGACATTTGGCGCCAAGAAGCCAAGCAATTGCGCGTTATTGATTTGTTGCGTTTGGATGGATGTTTACCGAGTGGATATCCAGTCATGAAGTGGCTTGATGACTTAGATATCTATATTCAGCCAAGTTTCCAAGAAGGATTACCTCGGGCGCTCATAGAAGCTATGAGCAGAGGGTTGCCAGCCCTAGGGTCAACTTGTGGAGGTATTCCTGAATTATTGCCGAAAGAATGTTTACATCGCCCTGGAGATCACAAAACATTAGCCAAGCAATTGGAGAGGATGGTTCTAGATAATGTCTGGCGTATTCAACAGGCTCAACGGAATTTTAGCGAGGCTCAGAATTACTATGGAGAGCGGATAGATGATAGAAGAGATGCTTTTTGGCGTCAATTTATAGAGTACATCGGGAAAAAGCGCTATTAAAGATGATGAAAGATAGAGTTTGCTGTTTAATTGTTGGGGTATTGCCTGGTTCGCTAACCAATTTTCGCGGATCATTAATCAAGGCTATAATAGAGAAAGGGGTTAAAGTATGCACTGCCGCTAATGGGAGAGATGCCTCTATTGAAACTAAGGTATTGGAAATGGGCGCAGAGTATTACCCAATTCACATTAAGCGAGCAGGGGTGAATCCATTGGCTGACCTTGTTACCATATTGGATTTAATCAATTTAATGCGGCGGATTAAACCAGATATTGTTTTAACTTATACTATTAAACCTATTATTTATGGTGGATTAGCAGCAAGGTTATGCGGTGTCAAAAATATATTCTCAATGATAGAAGGCCTTGGCTATATATTTATGCCATATCAATCGCTATCACATGTTTTGTCTTCAACTGTGGCTAGGTGGTTGTATCGAATAGGGCTGTTGAGCAGTAAGCGTGTTTTTTTGCTCAACCCAGACGACTTAAATCAATTTGTTCGAGAAAGATATATATCTGGAGAGAAGGCAATATTACTTAATGGCATAGGGGTTGACCTTCAATATTATGCAAGAGAAGAATTACCGAAACTTTCTTGCATAAGATTCCTTATGGTTAGTCGTTTGTTAAAAGATAAAGGTGTTAGGGAATACGTAGAGGCGGCGAGGATGGTGCGAACGAGCTATCAGAATGTTGAATTTGTGCTTGCAGGAGATTTAGATGATAACCCAAATTCTATAAAGCAAGACGAATTGGATTCATGGCAAGAAGGTGGAATAATTAATTATGCCGGGTATATTAGTGACGTACGTCCACTCCTTCGAGATTGTCATGTTTACGTATTGCCTTCTTTTTATCGGGAGGGCATACCTCGGACAGTGCTTGAGGCAATGTCTGTCGGCAGGGCGATCATTACTACTGATGCGCCTGGATGTAGGGAAACGATTAAAAAAGCACTCGCTGAGGTATTGCCGGAGACGGAAGAAGTAAGAAATCTAAGAGTTGGCCTTAATGGTATTATGGTACCAGTAAAGAATGTAGAATCATTGGCAACGGCTATGCTGTTTTTTTTAAAACACACTGATCAGATTGCCATTATGGGCAATGAAAGTCGTTGCTATGTAGAAGAACGATATAATATTCGAGAAGTCAATGCGGTAATTTTGCATGAAATGGGGATAAAGAATTATAACAATGTTTGATTCAGTAAATAGATATCAAGATTTATTTAGGAATCAGGGTAAAAAAACTCTTCTGTTAGATGGTGTTTTATGGACACATTATCAAAAGATGATTGTTCCAATAGGTCCTGTGTCGCATGATCATGCCGCCGCTATAAAAAGGAGCCAGGATGCTTTGTTGCATTTTTTTAAAGAATGTATATTAATTCGAGGTGGGGGGGGATTTGTCAAAAAACCCGATGCTTGGTATGTAATACTTTGTGATACTCCTTATGATTTAGCAAATCTTTCGGCTAACACACGAAGCAAGGTAAGGCGCGGGCTAAATAATTGCATTGTGCGCAGGATCGATGCGCAATTTATGGTCCAATATGCATGGTCAGTATTCTCCTCTGGTTTTAGGCGATATAAAAAAGATTGGTTGAGGACATCTGAAGAGCAATTCAGAAAGAATATTGCCCTTACGAATGGTTTCGATGATATTGTTCATTACTGGGGAGTTTTTGAGAAGGAAACTGGAAAATTTATTGCGTATGCACAGAATTATTTATACGACAAAACAGAGGTCTATTACTGGATAATAAGATTTCGTGATGATTTTCTTCGTCTTTATCCGAGCTATGCTCTTTTCTACGAAATGAACAGGTATTATTTAAATAAAGAAAAATTTCTGTATGCAAATGCTGGTTTCCGCAGTCTTCTGCATGAAACAAATATTCAAGAATATCTTACGGAGAAATTTTTCTTTAGAAGACAGCCGATCAGATTAATAATGCACTATCGTTTTTTCGCCGGTGCATGTATGTCTTTGACATATCCGTACCGACAAATATTGGGGAAATTATATCAGCCGTTAGCCGCGTTTTATAAACTGGAGGAGATAAAACGGTCATAAAATTTTTAATTTACCATTATATTTTTACACTAGAATAGTGAAAATAGATGAAGAATATTCTTTTTAAAAAACTATCCAAAGAGAGAGTAGATTATGAAAAAATCATTCCTTCTAATTATGTTTTAGAGGTTTGGAAACCAAGATTATTTCAGTTAGCTCCAAGGAATTGTAGTGTAAGAATGTTTGTTGTTTTGTATGCCTCTTTTATTTGGAAAATTCTGTTAGGGAAGGATTCATATAAGATATTTATTATCCGCGATATTCGTGATTCCTCTATCAAACATTATAGTTTTGTGATACCTAAATATTGGAAATATCCTTTTATGAAAAAAAATGATTTTTTTATAGGGCCAGTGTGGACAGATATTGTAACAAGAAAACAGGGAATAGCTAGTTGTGTACTCTCTGAAATTCTTGCGAGGCATTCTGGAAAAGGCGATATTTACTGGCTTACCTCTGAAGAGAATTCGGCTTCCATCTCCCTATGCAAAAAATTTGGGTTTTTTGAAATTGGAGAGGCTCGTTGTTATATATTTGGCTATACTTGTTTAATTAAGCAATCTTGATAGAAAAAAATCAAATGGATTGGACATCTTTAATCTCTCAAACTCGACCAATAAGCGAATCAGCCATTATTCCATATACTGAGTTTGAATTTGCACGGAAATGTAGGGCTATGGGGGATAAGATTATTGAAAAAAATGGACAATTTTGGCGAGAAACACACCCAGGTTTTTATCAAGCATTGCACTGGTTGGCACGGATACCAGCAGCCAAAGCCATTAGGCCTACCTCATTTTGTTGGGGGTATCGTGCCACTTTGGCGGAGGAAGATGCTTCAGCAGCAAATGGTACAATGCCGGTACATCTCTTGAGAGATATTTCAAAATATGATATGAATTATCTTACTGCTAAACGTCGTAATGCGTTACGCAAGAGTCGCAACTCTGTGACGGTTGTTGAGTTAACTGGCCCAGCAATGCTTAATGATAGGGGTTATGAAGTTTTTAGGTCATCTGCGATTCGCACTGGATACTCTTCTATACCAACTAGAAAGGTTTATTTGGGGACCGTTGCTCAAAATTTCATGGTTCAAACTCTTGCTTTAGCTGGACTCGTCAGAAATAGCCTCGCCGGTTATTTGATTGGACATGCTGTTGGATCAACGGCCTATATGGATTCGTTAATTCTTGCAACTGAGCATTTGTCTACTCAAATTGGCACCGCCTTGGTTTATGATTTTGTTCAAATATGTCGTCGTTCGGATGCAATCCATGAAATAGTCTATGGGCAACATTCACGAGAAGATCAAAGCTTAGTCGCCTATAAGGAAGGCATGGGTTTTCCTGTGGTGTATTTGCCATCGATGGTGTACATACATCCATTTGTAGAAGCGATATTGCGTAGGTATAAACCTCATGTTTATTATAGATTGACGGGGCGAGGATAATCCTGAGCATTATGAAGCGTCTATTTGATTTTATTGTCTCGTTTCTTGGTATTGTTCTTATTTCGCCGATCCTTATGGTTGCGGCATTGCTTCTTAAAATTGCTGCCGGTAGTCCTGTGTTCTATAGACAGGATCGTGTTGGTCTGAGTGGAAAAATTTTTAAATTATATAAATTTCGTACGATGGTTATAGATGCGGATCAAATTGGAACTTCGGTGACTACAGGGCATGATTCGAGAATAACCCCTATAGGAAAGATTTTGCGTCGGTTCAAGCTGGATGAGTTACCGCAATTAATCAATGTGCTGAAAGGTGATATGAGTTTTGTTGGGCCAAGGCCGGATGTGCCGGGTTTTGCGGATAAATTACAGGGAGAAGACAGAATTATTTTGACCGTGCGTCCGGGAATTACAGGTCCGGCCACATTAAAGTATAGGAATGAGGAAGCGCTTTTGGCAGCGCAGGCAGATCCTGATAAGTATAATGCCGAGGTTATTTATCCGGATAAAGTGCGCCTTAATAGAGAATATGTCAAAAATCAGAGTTTTTTAGGAGATATGAAGTATCTCTTGATGACAGTTTTTGGGAGGCCGTTCCATGAATAGAAAATTTGCTCCCTGGCCATATTATGGCAAGGAAGAGATAGAGGCCGTAGCAAAAGTATTGCGGTCCGGCAAGGTAAACCAGTGGACCGGAACAGAAGTTTTTGATTTCGAGAAAGAATATGCCCGATATTTAGGGGTAAAGCATTGTGTCGCCCTTGCGAATGGCAGTGTAGCTTTGGACGTTGCTCTGGCCGCATTAGGGGTTGGCAAAGGAGATGAAGTTATTGTTACTCCTCGGACTTTTGTCGCATCGGCAAGCTGTATTGCTTTAAGAGGAGCTGTTCCTGTATTTGCCGATGTGGACAGGCAGAGTGGCAATATAACCGTTGAAACAGTCAGAAGGGTTTTTACTTCCAGGACCAAAGCGGTCATCGCGGTGCATTTAGCTGGTTGGCCTTGTGCTTTGGATGGCCTGAAGGATTTTTGTAATAAAAAGAATATCTACCTAATCGAAGACTGTGCCCAAGCGCATGGAGCAAGATATAACAACAAGCCCGTTGGAAGTTTTGGCGACATTGCTTGTTTTTCTTTTTGCCAGGATAAAGTTATCACTACAGGGGGAGAGGGTGGGCTTTTGGCAACAAATAATAAGATGTTATGCGATGCGGCATGGAGCTTGAAGGATCATGGCAGGAATCGCGATAAAGCTCTCAATAAGAAACAGGGAGCTGGATTCGCCTGGATTGTCAATTCATTCGGGACAAACTATCGCCTGACCGAGATGCAGGCAGCTATAGGCAGGATTATGCTGAAGAAATTGGATAGATGGGTCGAAAAAAGACGCCGGCTCGCTTCCATCTTGGATAAACATTTTGCTGAAATGCCTGCCTTAAGAGTAGCTATTCCTCCTAAAGAGGCGTATCATGCGTATTATAAATATTATGTGTATATACGATCTGATATGTTAGGGGCGGGTTGGACACGGGATAGGATCCTGGATGAGCTTGCTAAGGAAGGGATTCACTGCGGTTCTGGTTCATGCCCGGAAGTATATAAAGAAAAGGCCTTTGTGGATTATTATCGCAGGATCGGCAGGCCTCGGCAGGAAAGATTAGCCATTGCTAAAGAATTAGGCGAAACTTCTATGATGTTTCAGGTACATCCGACACTGAATAAAGAAGACATGTATAATATTGCCGAACGCATGAAAAGGATCCTTAAGAAGGCGGCAAGATGAAAAAGATCAAAGACTCGATAGTGAGTTTCCGCAGGATCCTGATCATCCTGACGCATCTTTTCATCATCGTATTTTCTTTCTGGGCGGCTTTTCTTTTACGCTTTGATTTTAAAATCCCCCTTACATATTGGATAACATTCTATCATCGCCTGCCGATAGTGTTATGTTCTAAGGTCATAGCTTTTGTTATTTTCGGCGTATTTTCAGGCCTATGGCAATACGTAAGCATTGACGATGTATGGAAGATTGCCAAGGCCAGCTTGACAGCGACCATTATTTTTATTTTAAGTGAAGTTTCTTTGTTTGGCTTGCAGGATTTTCCTCGTACCATATTTGCAATTGATTGGATCATTTGTACAGGGTTGGTGATAGGTATACGCTTTACTTCTCGCTATGTTCGGGAAAGGTATTATCATAATTATAAATTTGGATTTAAAAAGATTCTTATTGTGGGTGCAGGGGCTACAGGGGTTATGCTTCTTCGCGAATACCGTAAACACCAGGATATGGGGAGAGTCATCGGGTTTATGGATGACGATCGGGTGAAATTGAATGAGACGATACACGGCGTTAGAGTTTTGGGAAATCGCAAAGCTATCCCCAAGATTGTCGAGAAATACGAAGTGGATGAGATTGTTATTGCCATGCCGACGGTGACGGGCGACCAGATGCGCGAGGTCTTGTCGTATTGCGAGAAGACCCAGGCAAAAATCAAGATGGCCCCGCAGATGGATAAAATATTGAGCGGCAAGCTGGTGATCAGGCCGCGGGAAGTCCAGCCGGAAGACCTGCTTGGCAGGGAGACGGTTTCGATAGACCTTTTAAAAGACGTCAGCGCCTATATCAAGGACAAGGTCGTATTGATCACAGGCGCCGGGGGTTCCATCGGCTCAGAGATCGCGCGTCTGGTCGCCTATTTTTCTCCTAAAGAGGTCATTCTTTTCGACCACCATGAGAATTTTCTCTATTTTTTGAATATTGAGTTTAAGGTGAAGTATCCCAAGGTCAAGACAAAGACAGTGATCGGGGACGTCAGAGATGTGGGTTTGTTGAGGCAGCTTTTCTCGACAAGCAGGCCTGATGTCGTTTTCCATGCCGCGGCGCATAAACACGTGCCGCTGATGGAAGAGAACCCTGTTGCCGCGGCAAAGAACAATGTTTTCGGCAGCCGCACGCTGATGTATATCGCAAGCCACTACGCCGTCGAGAGGTTCATCCTGATATCTACGGACAAGGCGGTCAACCCGACCAGCGTCATGGGGATGAGCAAGCGTATCGCAGAGATCATCCTGCAGACGAGGGCCAAGAGCAGTAAGACCAAGTTCATGGCCGTGCGCTTCGGCAATGTCCTCGGTTCTTCGGGAAGCGTGGTGCCGCTCTTTAAGAAGCAGATCGCCGAAGGCGGGCCTGTCACTATCACCCATCCGGCTGTGGAGCGTTATTTTATGAGC
>Ga0265297_10005809_pt1 | contig 18426 bp, 18 predicted proteins | sample Munlanlwell13791_FD_192502 | JGI IMG/M metagenome (GOLD analysis project Ga0265297, IMG submission 192502) | Leachate microbial communities from a municipal landfill in Southern Ontario, Canada - Leachate well 137-91 | ecosystem: Engineered > Solid waste > Landfill > Unclassified | place...
AGCTGATCCAGAACAGCGTGCAAAAAGTCCGTGCCGGAACGGCTTTCGTAAATGAGACGGGGGCCGCGCTCACTGAAATTGTCGAAAGCGTTGCGAAAGTTGGCGACATTGTGGCCCATATTGCCAGCGCCAGTTCAGAGCAATCAGCGGGTATCGAACAAGTCAATCAGGCTGTTTCCCAGATGGATGACATTACTCAGCAGAATGCGGCTTTGGCAGAACAGGCCGCCGCAGGTAGCATTGCTATGAGTGAACAGTCTACCAATATGACCCAGTTGCTTAGCTTTTTTAGAGTCAATTCAAAGGCTGTTTCGGCAATGTCTAAGTCATCCGGGCATAGTAAGGCGTTTGTAGCACCACCAGTAAGGGCAACAACGCAAAAAACTGTAGCAGCCCCTGCTTTATTATCTTCGAGTAAGCTCAAAAGTGATAGCAGCGACGAATGGGAAGAGTTTTAATGTTGTTAAAAACTGAAAACCATATAACCGACAGGAAACTATAACAATGACAACAGATGTGAATAGTCGGGTAGAACAATTTCTCACCTTTCAACTTGCAGGCGAAGCCTATGGCGTCGAAATTTTAAAGGTGCAAGAGATTCGTGGCTGGGAAGCCGTTCGCATAATACCGAATACCCCTGCTTTTGTTAAAGGTGTATTGAATCTACGCGGATCCGTTGTACCCATTATTGATTTACGAGAACGTTTTTCTCTGGAACACTGTGAATATTCTCCTAAGACAGTAGTTATTGTGCTTTGTGTTGAACATGGAGCAAACCAGTTTGTTATGGGCATTGTGGCCGATGCGGTTTCTGATGTGCTGGATATTAACTTAGGGGATATCAAAAAAGCACCAAATTTTGGTTCAAAAATTGATACGCGTTACATGCGAGGTATGCATGTGTATAAGAAAAAGATGATTATGCTTTTAGACGTTGATAAATTGCTCAATCCCGATGAGGTTGAGGGTATTGAAAGTTTGGTGTGACGGTGAGAATTGTTGCAATAATTAATCAGAAAGGTGGGGTTGGAAAGACGACTACTACTGCGAATTTATGTCATGCTATTGCAGAATTAGGAATAAAAGTTACGGCCATCGATCTTGATCCGCAAGGCCATTTAGCAGTTTCTTTAGGTGTAACAACACAGGGGATTGGTGGTATTGATGAGGCTATGCTGAAAGAGAAAAAAGTTCATCAGCAACTTATTTCTGTCAGGGATAATTTGCAGCTCATTACATCAGGATCAAAGCTTAAAGAGATTGAACACCTAACGAGCAATAGTTCGCCTCGTGGTGTTTTGTTAAAAGATGCCTTACATGAAAGTCTTAATGATCAGGACTTTGTTTTTATTGATTGTCCCCCATCTTCGGGATTGCTAGTTGCGAATGCATTGATTGCTGCTGATGAGATTTTAATTCCTATGGCCAGCGATTTTCTTGCGTTGCAAGGTTTATCTCATTTAATGGGTACGATTAAGAGATTCGAAAAGGCTTTGAAAAGGAAATTTAAAACACTATTAGTGATGTCTCGATATTCGCCTAATAGAAGAATATCGAGCCAGGTGTTAAATATTCTGCTTACGCATTTTCCTGAGCAAATATTGGCGACAGTCATTAGAGAGACAGCGCTGCTTGCAGAATGTCCCAGCTTTGGTAAAACGATTTTAGAATATAGTCCGAAAAGTCGTTCGGCAAGGGATTTTCGTAGCCTTGCTCATGATTTTCTTGAAGACAAGGTGATGTATGGCAACAAGTGAAGAAAATGATTTAATCGGGTACGATCCTCTAGCGTGGATGGACGGCGATGTTGATAAGGTTGAAGAAACAATCGATAAGGTATATTTGGATAGCAATAAACCTGAAGACGCAGGCTGTGATAATGATGTCACGATGACCGATGATTACTCGGATGATTTGATTGAAAATGCCGAAGAAATTGTGATTTTAAATATAACTAAAGAAAATGAATTAGTAATAGATGAGATCGATAGCGACAGCGTTTTTATAGAAGAAAGGGGTGATGACAGCATGGATGGAGAAGGTAACTGGGCAAAAATAGATGCATTAGACGGTTCAGGAGCAGTTGCCGAGGATTCTGTTTCAGAGGAAATGGATGGGTCGCAAATTGATTTAGATTCTACATTGACTATTCAGAATGTCGTTAAGCTGCACGAAAAGTTGAAGAATTTGTTGGGCGCTTACGATGAAATTGAAATAAATGCATCTGATGTATCGTCAATAGACACAGCCACACTGCAGCTATTGGTTTCATTGAAAAAAGATGAAGTTAAATTGCAAAAGAAAGCAACCATTATTTACCCGTCACCACGATTTGTTGAGTCTGCCAAATTGCTGGGCTTGTTAGACGTACTTGGCGTTCATGACGAGTAATTAAAAAGGAAGCGGTTTATATGGCCATTGTTGAGAAGGATCGAGAATTTAAATTTACTGTTGATGATTTTAATTTTTTAAGAAAGCTGTCCAATGAGCATTCAGGTATTCAGGTTCCTGATGAAAGATTTGATATGTTTTATTCGAGACTGTCAAAGCGGGTAAGGAAACTTGGGTTGGCGGATTTCAAGGAATATTGCCAGTATCTTAAAAATTATCCTGAGCACGAGTTTACTGAGTTTATTAACGCCATAACAACCAATTTGACTGCCTTTTTCAGGGAAATGCATCATTTTGATTATGTCCGTGACGTTGTTATCCCTGAAATTTTAGTTAGAAATAAAAACTCCAGAAAAATCAGGGTATGGTCCGCCGGCTGCTCTACCGGAGAGGAGCCTTATTCTTTGGCGATTACTTTATTGGAAAATGTACCCGCTGACTGGGACATTAAAATTTTAGCAACTGATTTGGATACCAATGTCTTACAAACAGCATCGGCAGGTATCTACACGGAAGATCGCGTCAGTGATTTACCAGAAGATATACTCAAGCGATGGTTTATGCGAGGTAAATCATCACAGTCTGGCCAAGTAAAAGTAAGGCCTCAATTACAACAAATTATTCAATTTAAAAAATTAAATTTGATGCAAGACTGGCCAATGAAGTGCCATTTTGATTTTATTTTTTGTCGTAATGTTTTAATTTACTTTGACCGTGAAACAAAGACATTACTTGCACAAAGATATGCTCAAATGTTGTCGAGTAGGTCGTGGTTGTTTATCGGACATTCGGAATCATTAAACCAGCTATCCAATGAATTCGAGCTGGTTGCATGTACCAGTTACAGGAAAAATACATAAGCACTAATGAGTACTAGCAATGATATTGGTCCAGCCTCCATTGATGGCTTTGAACACATTAATAGGTATATGGATAAGGAACGTGGAGTAGTCGCCGCAAAAATTTTGCCCGGCGAATACTATGTGACCCAAGAGGACGAATTGATTACAACAGTATTAGGCTCTTGCATATCGGCCTGCATCCGGGACAAGGTATCAGGATTGGGTGGAATGAATCATTTTATGTTGCCCGAAACTACAGCGGATAAGCTGAAACAGGGTAATGAAGCGGTGGTTGGTAATGCAACCCGCTATGGAAATTATGCTATGGAGCATTTAATTAACACTATTTTGAGGAATGGCGGCAAAAGGAAAAACTTGGAAGTTAAAGTGTTTGGCGGCGGTAAAATTATTCCAACCTTGACGGATGTCGGCCAGAAAAATATTGATTTTATTTTGGATTATATTGACACAGAAGGTTTGCCCCTATTATCCCAGGATTTAGGCGATATTTATCCCCGAAAAATAATTTATTTCCCTCGGACAGGGAAAGTTGGAATGAAGAAAATCGAGCATTTGCATAATGATACAATTGTAAGAAGAGAGCGACAGTATTTTAACAATATTAAAAACGCGCCTGTTGAGGGTGATGTTGAGCTTTTTTAAGAGTATACAATGAATAAAATACGTGTATTGATTATTGATGATTCATTGTTAATCAGAAAGGTACTGACTGAGATTTTAAATTCGTCTCCAGATATTGAGGTGGTTGGCGCGGCAGAAGATCCTCTTATTGCCAGAGAGATGATTAAGGCATTAAATCCGGATGTGTTGACGTTGGATATTGAAATGCCACGTATGGATGGGATAACTTTTTTGCGCAATTTGATGCGGCTTCGGCCTATGCCTGTTGTCATGATTTCAGCGCTTACAGAAAGTAATGCTGAAGTTACTTTAACTGCGTTGGAGTTAGGTGCGGTAGATTTTATAGCTAAACCGACAATTGACGTGGAAAATGCATTGAATGACTATGCTGATGACATAATTGCCAAGGTCATAGTAGCATCACAGGCTAATATTAGAAGACTTGAATAATGGTCTGCAATCAGAAATTCTGGAGCGGCAGGGCTGGATATTACACGGAGAAATATATGTGTATGCCAGGATAAAAACTCCATAAATTCTAGGAATGATGTAATTGCTTAAGGTAAAGTAGTAGCAATCAATATTAAAAATGCACCTATTGACGGTGATGATCGGCTTCTTTTAGAGTGAGTTTATGGGTAAGATACGCGTATTGATCATTGATGATTCAGCATTAATCAGGAAAATACTGACTGAAGTTTTAAGTTCCTCCCCCGATATTGAGGTAGTCGGTGCAGCAGCGGATCCTCTTATTGCCAGGGAAATGATTAAACAATTAAATCCAGATGTATTGACGCTGGATATTGAAATGCCGCACATGGACGGGATAACTTTCTTGAGCAACTTGATGCGCTTAAGACCAACTCCGGTTGTAATGATCTCCACGCTTACGGAACATGGTGCGGAGGCTACTTTAAATGCTTTGGCATTGGGCGCGGTAGATTTTATTGCTAAGCCTAAAGTCGATGTTGTTAACACGTTAAACGAATACGCCGATGAAATTATTTCAAAGGTCATCGTTGCTGCGCAGGCTAAAGTGGGGGCCGTTCATGATAGAGCGATCAAACCCAAAAGTTCCGCGCCAGCTTCTCCCGAGATTCCAGAAAAACATTCAGTCGATGTTATTCTGAAACCAGCACCTGTAAAAACTCATATCAGCCCTACCAACAAGATAATTGCCTTAGGCGCATCAACGGGGGGAACTGAAGCGATTAAAGCTGTCGTTAAAGGGCTGCCGGCAAATACGCCGCCTCTTTTAATAACTCAACATTTACCGGCTGCATTCAGTCAGTCATTTGTCCGGCATATTGATTTGGCAACGGAAATGTCAGCGTGTATTCCCAAGCATGGCCAGACGGTTGAGCCGGGTAATATTTATCTTTCGCCGGGAGACAAGCATATGCTGGTGATTAGAGAGGGAGGTAAATACATTATTCATTTGAGCGATGGTTTGCCTGTCAATCGCCATAAACCCGCAGTTGATGTCCTGTTTCGCTCAGTCTCTCAATGTGCGGGTGCAAATGCCGTGGGCGTGTTATTGACGGGTATGGGGGCTGATGGAGCAATGGGCATGAAAGAAATGCACGATGCGGGTGCTAAGACGGTTATTCAGGATGAGCAGTCCAGTGTCGTTTGGGGCATGCCGGGGGCCGCATTTAAATTGGGTTGCACCGACTACGTGGTGCCGTTAGAAGAGGTTTCGCATAAGATTTTAAGCTTGGTTAAGCTTGGTTAACCGGAATATGCTGCCAAAGTTCTTTTAAATTATATTACCAGCTTTTTTCCGATGTAATGGGCAACGTTCTTTATATAGATATATTTCATTAGAACTTACCATGACAGAATAATAATGTATTGCGTCATATACAGGATTCTAAAAATGTTACTTTTCACGCTGTGTAATTAACTATGACTAATCAGACTAAATCACAATTTATTGCAGTAGCTTCCATTACCTCGGAGTTGAGTGCGGTCATGGTGGTGGCTAAAGAAATATCATTAGCTGCGGCCAACGCCAAGGCTATCGCATTTAGGGCTGGAGATAAAGCAAAAGGATTTCAACCGATTACTGATTTCATTAATGAATTGGCTAAAGAAACAATTGAACTGGTTACCAATATCAATATCTATGCCTTAGTGTTATATCGCTTAACTGTCGATGAATACCAAAAAACGGTTGCGTATAATAAATTCGAGCTGGCGGCAAAAATGGCTGAAGATGCCCCCTATGCTAAATCGATGCAGGAGCCTGTAGATCATGCAAGGCTGTCAATGCAAGATTGCCAAAGGCAGTTTAAACGGGATGTCTCGCAACTGTTAGGCCAGCTCGAAGCCGTGATGCATCATGCACGCGCCGCTCGGGTTATTGCAGCAAATTCAAGAATTGAAGCATCACAAGCAGGTGAATATTTGCAGAGTTTGCAGGCGGTTGCTGAAAGTGTGGATAAAGCCGCACATACCATTCATGATAATGTGCAGCGTTGTAGGATCGCATTATCCATTTATCGCAATAGTTGAATAGTTTAACTTAAAAGGCATTGTTTTTTATGAAAACGACCAAGATATATGAAGGATCGCATCAATGGATTATGTTTGGAAGGGATGAAGGCAAGCCCAATAATGTAATCGATACCAACCAATATGTAGTACGCACGGCCAACCGCTGTCTGCTTTTAGATCCGGGTGGCGCTGAACTGTTTGCCCCGATGATGGCGGCTGTGTTACATCATGCACCTGTAGATCAAATAACGGATCTGTTCGCTTCGCATCAGGATCCTGATGTGATCTCGTCGCTGGGTTTATGGGATCAGGCGTTAACAAATGCCAAGCTCCATGCGCCGGCGATTTGGGAAGGTTTTTTGCGGCATTACAGCTGTGAATCAATAGAATACGTGGCTATTCCGGATAACGGCGGAACAATTAAATTGGAGTCTGTGGAATTACAGATTATCCCTGCTCATTATTTGCACTCATCCGGGAATTTTCACATTTATGATCCGCAAGCTAAGATTCTGATGTCTGGGGATGTGGGTGGAGCTATCGAGGGTCCTGATGCACCTGTTTTCGTTGAGAATTTTGCCGCGCATGTAGAGAAAATGCGGTATTGGCATCAGCGGTGGATGCCGTCAAATCAGGCCAAAAGAGTCTGGATTGAACGGGTAAGAAATCTGGATATTGATATTTTAGCTCCACAGCATGGACGGATGTTTAAAGGCGATGATGTTAAACGGTTTTTAGACTGGTTTGATGCTTTACAGGTAGGTATCGCTGTTTAATCGATCAGTTACTTTCAAAGAAGAGACGGATCAATTAGATTTTTTAACGTTTCCGCATTAGTATTGTGGATAGCTAGTTTGAGATGAATTAGCTTTATCTAGTCAAACGCATGCTTTTTTAGACCTTCAAGGGCGCTATTAATCTAGCGCCCTTTTTGTTTCCAGCCACTAACACGGTATATCGAGGTAAACCGTTGAATCAAATGTCTCTCAATGGGATATAGTTGGTATGGTTTGCCCCTCTCATTCCCTGTGTTTTGGGTAAGGGCGCTGCAATATTGATCGCAATCAACGTAATTAGCTGTTTGGGCTGACAAGCTTAAGAGACGTTAAATGTAGTTTATGCACAGTTAACTCTGTTGCAATAAATGAGATGTCAAGTTTTAGGTGGATTTCATGCATCAAAAATTACGCAAATCCAATTTGTTGATATTTAATAAAAAATTATTTTTGTATAAAAATACTACAATTCAACGAAGAGTTAGGTTTTATCGAATCTGGGCGGTGTTATTTATAGCTTATGCACAAAGTTATACACAGGAATTGTGGAAAACAGTACAGACGGTTGATTGGCAAGTTTGAATGCTGAAGTCAGCGGAAAAATCCAAAAAAAAGGGAGCCTAATAAACGATTAAGCTCCCGCTTACCACAAGTGGGGGTAAGTAAGAGCGCATATTGATATGCTATCAACGAGAAAGCAAAACGATAATGTGACATAGTGTCACATATAATAAATATGGTTATTTAGCTAACGATTGAATAAATCCCGGTAAGCTGTCAATCAAGCAGATCATTCGTTTAAGGAGCTATGATGTCTGAGCAAGCAAATTATATCCGTTGGTTTAATGAATTAACGATTGAAGATGTATCTCTCGTAGGCGGCAAGAATGCCTCGTTAGGCGAAATGTACAGGGAATTGACGCCGCAAGGCATCCAAGTTCCAAACGGTTTTGCCGTGACCGCCGAAGCTTACCGCTATGTGTTGGACCAAACGCATAGCTGGGAGGCGCTGCATCAGGCATTGGATGATTTAAATCCTGACGATGTCGCCGATCTTGCCAAACGTGCACGTAAAGCAAGGGAAACAATCTACGCCGCACCTTTTCCTGAAGACCTTGAGCAGCAAATTATCGAGGCCTTTAATCAATTGAAAAAACAGTATGGCGATGATTTAAGCGTTGCGGTGCGCAGTTCCGCTACCGCCGAAGATTTGCCGACCGCCAGTTTTGCCGGACAACAGGATACTTACCTGAATATACGCGGGGATCAGGCGCTGTTGGATTCCTGCAAGCGCTGTTTTGCCAGCCTGTTCACCGACCGGGCCATCCACTACCGGGTCGATCAAGGATTCGATCATTTCAAACTGGCCTTATCGATAGGCATTATGAAAATGGTCCGCTCGGATCTGGACGCCAGTGGCGTGATGTTTTCGCTGGACACCGAATCGGGATTCAAAGATGTGGTGTTTATTACCGGAGCCTATGGCCTGGGTGAAAATGTCGTGCAAGGCGCGGTAGACCCCGACGAGTTTTATGTGCATAAACCCACTTTTGAACAAGGCCATCGAGCGGTATTAAGGCGGACCTTGGGTTCAAAGAAAATAAAGATGGTTTACAGCGATGGACGCACCCGTGAATCTACCCGCAATATCGTGACCTCTGCCGAAGAACGCAACCGCTTTTGTATCAACGATGCCGATGTCCTGACTCTTGCCGATTACGCCATTAAAATAGAAAAGCATTACAGCGCCAAAGCAGGTCAGGCCAAACCGATGGATATGGAGTGGGCGAAAGACGGTCTTGACGGTACGTTGTATATTGTACAGGCGCGTCCGGAAACCGTGGTTTCCCAATTACGCGGCATGGTTCTGGAACAATACAGCCTTAACCAGAAAGCAGAGCCGTTGATCACGGGGCATGCGGTGGGCAGCAAGATTGCCACGGGCAATGCGCGGATTATCGATAATGTCGAGCAGCTAAGCAGCTTTAAAGCCGGGGATGTGCTGGTTGCCGATATGACGACGCCGGATTGGGAACCGGTCATGAAAATAGCTTCGGCGATAGTCACCAATCGCGGCGGGCGTACTTGTCATGCAGCGATTATCTCGCGCGAATTGGGCGTCCCGGCCGTTGTCGGCTGCGATAACGCCACGACGATGATTAAAAATAACAGCCCGGTTACGGTGTCGTGTGCCGAAGGCGATGCGGGCAAAGTTTATTCCGGTATTCTCGGTTTCGACATTAAAACCACTGATCTGTCGGAGCTGCAACGCCCGAAAACCAAAATCATGCTCAATATCGGGAATCCCGAACTGGCCTTTAAAACCAGCTTCCTGCCGAATGACGGTGTGGGATTGGCTCGGATGGAGTTCATCATCACCGAATACATCAAGGCGCACCCTATGGCGCTGATACACCCGGAGCGAGTGCAGGATGCCGGTGAGCGGGAACAGTTGGCCCGATTAACGCGCAATTATGCCGGCGCTGAAGATTACTTTGTCCAGAAACTGTCGGAAGGCGTCGGAACCATTGCCGCCGCGTTTTATCCCAAACCTGTCGTCGTGCGCATGTCTGATTTTAAAACCAACGAATACGCTACCTTGCTCGGCGGGCGCTGGTTTGAATTCGATGAAGCCAATCCGATGATTGGTTTTCGAGGCGCATCGCGTTACATCCACCCCGCTTACGCAGAAGGTTTTGCGTTGGAATGTAAGGCCATGAAGCGGGTGCGCGAGCAGATGGGGTTAAGCAATGTGATTTTGATGATCCCATTTTGCCGCCGCGTACAGGAAGCCGAACGAGTGCTCGATTACATGGCGCAGCTCGGTTTGAAACGCGGCGAACAGGGGCTGGAAATTTACGTGATGTGTGAGATTCCCAATAACGTCATTCAAATCGATGCTTTTTCCAAGTGTTTTGACGGTTTTTCTATCGGTTCCAATGACTTGACCCAGCTTACCTTGGGTGTAGACCGCGACTCCGCAATCATCGCCGAAGATTTTGACGAGCGCGACCCCGGCGTTAAGGAAATGATCCGTCTTGCCGTTGACGGTTCGCGGCGCAACGGCCGGCATTGCGGTCTTTGCGGACAGGCGCCGTCCGATTATCCCGAGATGGCGGAGTTTTTGGTGGAGGTCGGCATAGACTCTATGAGTCTGAATCCAGATACCGTGCTACAGACGACGCAACGGGTGTTGGAAACTGAACGGCGTTTGGGACGATAGTGATTTTTTTTCTGGGTCGGCCACATACTGAGTTTGTCTATGCGTTTAGTTTTGATGCGAACGTCCAAACGGATACTTTGGAGTTTTAAACGCCTCTAGCGGCTGGAGAATCGTTCTCAACCTAAAACATTGGATTTGGGCGCTGTTGATTCATACTGAAAGTCGTCGGCGTTGCTGTTATTTTTTGTCGGACAGCAGAACAACTCTGTTCCTGCCTTCATTTTTTGCCCGGTACATAGCTTGGTCGGCGGCTTCGATCATGTCGGCGTATCGACCATAGCGCGGGCTATACATGGCCACGCCGATGCTGACCGTCATTATTTGACCATGAAACCGCTGACTTAGAATCTTGCCGCGACGCTCAATTTCCGATCGGATGCGTTCGGCGTAACCTTTGGCCCCGGCCTCATTGGTATTTTTAAGTACGAATAAAAATTCTTCTCCTCCATAGCGGCCGATGAAATCTCCTGGGCGGATTGAATGGCGCAAAATATCGGCAACAATCTTTAATGCATCATCCCCAGCCTGATGTCCGCAGTTGTCATTAAGCAGCTTGAACTTGTCTATATCGATAAAGCCAACGGCGATATTTGCCAGAATGGACGCATCCTCTTGAAAAGTCTCGACCAGGAAATTGTTGACCATTCGTTTATTGAACAATTGCGTTAAGTGATCGAGTTGCGCGTGCTTTTTCTCCTGGCCATATTGTTTGGCATTAAACATCGCAATCCCCAATTCATAGGCAATGGGCATGATTTCCGGCAGTAATTGTTCATGCATCGGTTTTTCTGACAGTGAATTATCGGCGTAAAGCAAACCGACCAGATTGTTATGATGTAACACGGGTATAGCGATAAACTCAGTAGTCTTCAAGCGTTGAATGATGGAATTACCAGGCTCTGTTTTGGCATCGATGATGACGGCTTTTTTTGCGCGTAAACAATTTAACAACAAACCGGAAATGCCGCTAATGTCGACTTCAAAGGGTTGCAGTTCCGCCGGCAATATTGATTTCGGCCACCAGTATGATGCAATCAGACAGCGGCGCTTAGGATCGATCATGAACATCATGCTGCGATCAAAAGAAAACTCGTCCTGTAATGCTTCTAACGTTCGGGGTATAAAGTCCTTAGGGTTAAGGCTGTGATGGGGCGCTGTCAAACAGGATGATTTCCTGTTGGATGTGTCGGCGGTAAAAGCTTTAGCCTCGCTTATCTGGCTTAGATTAATGGTTGCTTTGACCAGTGTGGCCCGTAACGTGGTTAAACCGGGCAGATGGGTATCATAGAATTCTTGAGTGCTTTGCATGTCCTGATCTACCTGTTGCAGTAGCGTTTCAAGATTCAGCCGGTCAATGCCAAGGGTTTGGAGCAAAGCGCTCTGTAATGTCGGGTGGCTATCGTAGTTAGCCGAGCCAATGCCCTGTATCCAGGCTATATAGTTTGCAAAGGCAACGATGGCGATTTCCGTTTTAAATTCTGCGAACTGTGAGGTTTCAGTCGGCTGGTTATGGTGACAGGCAACGATTGCGGTGACGGATGCCGGCAATTGCCATTCCAGACAAAAAACATGGCCCATGTCGGTATGCGTTATTCCGAAAAAGCTGCGTTCTTGTTCTTGGGTCGAATGTTTGTTATTGCCAATCGAAGCAATAAAATCACTGTAAGTCACGCGTCCATGGTTTTCCAGAACCACTTTGCCAATATCGTGGATAAGTCCTCCCGTGTAAACCAGATCCGGGTCAGGGTACTTAAGTGCGACGGCTATTCTCCTGCTCAATAAGGCTACATACAGGCAATGTTGCCAGAAAAATAATAAATCGAATGATTTTGTTGAGTTTTGTTGTGTCAGCTTGCTGTGAAATTGCAGGGTTAGTGCGAGTTGGCGCACGGTAGAAAATCCCAGCATGCTGACTGCGCGGTTAATCGAGGTTATTTTAGTAGGAAGGGCGTATGCAACGGAATTAACCTGATTTAGAATTTTTGCGGCCAACACCGGTTCTGTTTCTATCAGCTGGGATAAGCTCTCGATCTTGGTGTTGTCGTCATTGCTTAGCCTTAATAGCTTAAGGGCGACAGGAGATACAATGTTAAGGTGTTTGATTTCATCCTTCAGAATTGATTGAGCCGCTTTTTTTATGAGTTTGATATCGTCCTTGTCTTTGTCGGTCATGACATCTTCCTTATAGGCTGCGGTTTTATTGGTATGATGTAAGCGAAATCTGATGAATATTCAGGAAGATGCTGAGAGCGGCCGGTCAAATTTGAATGTTGGTTTGATCATAACATCAAAAACCAATTGCGATAACTGCCAAGTACAAAATTTTCTGAATACATAGCGATAGTTTACAATACTGACGATTATGTGGCCCTTACCGCTGGGGCGTAAGTAGAACGGATATAAATAATCGTATGAGAAAATTAAAATGCGCTGTTATCGGTACGGGTTACCTGGGCAAGTTTCACGCACAAAAATATGCGTCGCTGCCTGACTGTGAGCTGGTTGCCGTGGTCGATATAAATGAGGCGGCAGCGAAGGAAGTCGCCGAACAGTACGGTGCGACAGCGTTGACAGACTATCAGTCTCTGTTAGGTAAAGTCGATGCAGTCAGCATCGTTGTCCCTACGACGCTGCACCACAAGGTATCCAGGGATTTTCTGAATGCGGGCGCTCATGTGCTGGTTGAAAAACCGATTACCGTGACGGTTGCAGAAGCCGACGAATTGATCGCCATTGCCAAGGAAAAGAATCTGATTTTGCAGGTGGGGCATCTGGAACGCTTTAATCCGGCGGTATTGGGCCTGGACAAAGAAGAAAAGCCGCTGTTTATTGAATCCCACCGGTTGTCGCCGTTTAATCCGCGCGCCAACGATGTCAGCGTCGTGCTGGATTTAATGATCCATGACATCGACATTATTTTGGCCTTGGTCGATTCCGAGGTGGAACGCATCGACGCCAGCGGCACCGCGGTATTAACGCAAGGCACCGATATTGCGAACGCCAGGCTGCTGTTTAAAAACGGTTGTGTGGCCAATGTGACGGCCAGCCGGATCAGCATGAAGATGGAGCGCAAAATGCGCATGTTCAGGCCGTCTTCCTACGTCTCGGTGGATTTCCAGAACCGTATTTTAACCAAACACCGCACCGGTAAAGGCGAAATGTTCCCCGGTATTCCTGAAATAGAAACCGAAGAGTCGGTTTTTGAAAGCGGCGACGCCCTGCTCGAAGAAATCAAGCATTTCGTTAACTGCATTCATACCGGCGACAATCCGCTGGTTTCCGGTGAGGCGGGAAAAAGAGCGCTGGAAACAGCGATAGCCATTACCCGGTTATTAGGCGATAAATAACCAATTATAAAATTCTGTAACATGTTTTGTTAACCACGAAGAACACGAAGAACACGAAGTTTTATATTTCATTTTTCGTGGACTCTGTGCTCTTCGTGATAAATATATAGAACATATCAACGTAAGATTTCAAAAATAGATAATAGGCAACGAAACATGATACCAATGGTAAATCTTAAGGCTCAATATGCCGAAATTAAAGACGAAATTGAGAGCGGGCTGGCTGAAACAATCGAAAATTGTTCGTTTATATTAGGCCCTAATGTTCAAGCCTTTGAAAAAGAAACAGCCGAGTATCTGGGTGTTAAACATGCGATAGCCGTGGCGTCGGGAACCGATGCGCTGCATCTGGCATTGATTGCCGAAGGCATCGGTGCAGGCGATGAAGTGATTACTACAGCCTTCACCTTTATTGCTACCGCGGAAGCCATTAAATATGTCGGTGCGATTCCCGTTTTCGTCGATATAGATCCCAAGACTTTCAATATCTCACCGGAAGCCATAGAAAAAGCCATTACGCCAAAAACCAAAGCGGTCATGCCGGTGCATTTGTTCGGCCAACCGGCGGACATGACCGCGATTAAGCAACTATGCGACCAATACAGCTTGAAACTGATTGAAGATTGCTGCCAGTCGTTCGGCGCAAGCATCGACGGCAAACAGACAGGTTCTATCGGTCATACGGCTGGTTTCAGTTTTTTTCCGAGCAAGAATCTGGGCGCATTCGGCGATGGCGGGCTGGTCGTCACCAACTCCGATGAGACCGCAAAGAAACTTAAAATGCTGCACAACCATGGTTCGGATGTCCGTTATTACCATGACGTGATCGGCTATAACAGCCGCCTAGATGAGATGCAGGCGGTGATATTAAGGGCCAAATTAAAACGCATCGACCAATACAATCAAGGCCGCCGTCATGTCGGGCGTCTTTATTCGGAGTTGATGGCCGACTTGCCGCTGACCACGCCGTTTGAAGACGGGCTGGGCGAGCATGTTTATCATCAATACACCTTGCTGTGCGAGCGTCGCGACGAGGTGATGAAAGCCTTGCAGGATAAGCAAATCGGCTGCGCCGTGTATTATCCGGTGCCTTTGCACCGGCAGAATGTGTTTAAACAGGAATATGCCAACGTCAGCTTACCGGTGACCGAATTTGTTGCGGCCAACTGCATGTCATTACCGATTTGCCCGTTCCTTGAGGATGATTCAATCAAAGAGATTGTGAGTGTTATTCGGGATGTTTTGACGGCAGCGTAATAACAGTTGTCAACGAAAGACGCATAAAAACACGAAAACTAGGGTTGCAAAACAGTCAATCGCCATTCGGGTGCTGATTCCCAAAATGTTATTTATTTTTACCATGAAGATCATGAAGGACTTGAAGATATATGTATTTGCTTCAGATGTTATATTGAAACGAATTCATAAAAACTAAGCTTTGCTTTGAGCAAGACACATAACCAATCGTCTTATACGAAAAATCGATTGGTCTCTTTCTTCATTATCTTCATGTCCTTCATGGTAATTAAGAATAAGTCATAAATTCTAATTCGTGCTTTTTGTGTCTGTCGTGGACGAAATGATTTTTCATATGAGCCTTGAACCTTGAATCCTTTAAAAATCCTATTCAGCGCCGGAGAGTCATCCGGCGACCAGCATGCCGCCAATATGTTCCTCGAACTGAAAAAACGGCAGCCGGACATTAAAGGTATCGGCATGGGCGGCGCAAAAATGGCTCAGGCGGGCATCGATATTCGCTATGACTCAGCCAATATCGCCGTCATCGGCGTGGTTGAAGTCATCAAGCATTATGCCGAAATCCGCCGCGCGTTAAAATTGATGCAACAACTGGTTGCAAGCGAACGCCCCGACTTGCTGGTTTGCGTGGATTACAAGGAATTCAACTTCAAACTGGCGCGTTACGCCAAACAGCAGGGCATTAAAGTCTTATTTTACGTCAGTCCCCAGATATGGGCATGGCGTCCGGGGCGGGTAGTGGCTTACGGCAAAGTTATCGATATGATGGCGGTGATCTTCCCGTTCGAGACGGCTTATTACGACGCCGAAAAGGTGCCGGTGCGCTACGTGGGACATCCCTCGGTAGATAAAGTCCATGCCCAATACGGCAAAGATGAAGATTTAACCCGTTTCGGGCTGGACAAAAACAAGCCGATAGTCGGTTTGTTGCCCGGCAGCCGCGCCAACGAAATCAAGCGCATGTTGCCGGTCATGCTGGCGGCTGCCGAAAAAGTGCAGTCCGGTTTACCCGGATGCCAGTTTATCTTGCCGCAAGCCGATTCAATCAGCGATGCGTTGCTTGAAGACTACATTCGCCAGTCTCCGCTTAAAATCACGGTAATAAAAAATCAGCCTTACGACGTCATTCAATGCTGCGACGCGGTGATGACGACCTCAGGTACCGCGACGTTGGAAATTGCGTTGTTGACCGTTCCGATGGTCATTGCCTATAAGCTGTCTTCGATCACCTACTGGTTGGGCCGATGGCTGGTGAATACGCCTTTTATAGGCCTGCCGAATATCGTGTCGGGCAAAAGCATCATCAAAGAACTGATCCAGCACGATGCAACAGCCGAAAACCTGTCGGTTGAAGTGTTGCGAATCCTGACCGATAAAGCCTATGCCGATCAAATGCGCGAAAACCTGAATCAGGTTAAACGGCAGTTAGGGCAGGGCGGCGGTTCGAAAAACATGGCGCTGTTGGCCTTGGAGATGCTTTCGGTATCGGATTAACGAGGGAGTGCAAGGTTTTTGCGATGCGCTGCCCGCAGGCCAGGCAAAGTTTGGAATCCAAAATATGACAAAGTGCGAGCAAGCAAAATATAGAACAAAACGAGGGGGGTAACTATGGAAATTTGGACGGCATTGAAATTGCTGGGCTATATGTTTTGGCCGTTTTTGCTGATTTTTTTATACTACCTGTTTGATAGGAAAGGCTTTAAGAAGCAATTGGAGAAGTTCAAGCAAGACGGTTTTAAATAAACCGCTAAACGACGCATCGGACGGTTTTATCTCTGATGCGTTGCCGTTATCTAATATCGGGGTACTGAGCTGTCGCAATCGCAAGACCAGGCATCGATTCCGCCGGTCAAATTTGCAATATTCTTAAATCCTGAATGGGAAAGATACATGCAGGCCTGTTGGCTGCGCACGCCATGATGGCAAATCACCACAATTTCTTGTTGTGGGTTCAACTCCCCCAGTCTTTGCGGAATTTGATTAAGCGGAATTAAAACGCTGTTTTTTATCCTGGCGTATTCAAACTCATTGGGTTCCCTGACATCCAGCAAAAACAGATGCGGTTCATTTTCGATTCGGGTTTTTAATTCTGATGCTGATACTTGTCTTATGGACATAGTCATCCCTTGTTAATAAATTTTTCTAAACGTTGCATGGCAACGGACATTCTATCGATAGACGTCGTATAAGCAAACCGGATATGGTGGTTTGCTTCATTGAGGCCGAAATCTTTCCCCGGCGTTACGGCAACGCCTTCAGCTTCCAGCAGATCCAACGCGAACTGATAGCTGTCATCGGTAAATTTGGCGCAATTGGCGTAAATATAAAATGCGCCATCGGGTTTGATCGGGATTTCAAAGCCCAGGCGCAACAAGGCGTCATACAGAAAATCACGCCGCATTTCAAATTCGGCGCGTCTATGCTCCAACTCGGCCTGCGTGTGCTCGTCAAACGCCGCTAATGCGGCATATTGCGAATGGGTTGCGGTGGCGATAAATATATTCTGCGCCAGTTTTTCGGTCGCATCGACAAATTCCTCCGGTACGATCAACCAACCGACGCGCCAGCCGGTCATGCCGAAATACTTGGAGAAACTGTTGATCACAAACACATTGTCACTAAATTCCAGCGCCGATGAAGCATTTTCATCATAAACCAGGCCATGATAAATCTCATCGGAATAAAAGCAGCCGCCTAACTCGTTCACGGTGTGTACGGCCTGTTTCAATTGATCTGGAGCAATCAGCGTGCCGGTCGGGTTTGACGGCGATGCAATCAACGCACCTTTGGTGGCTTTGGTCCAATGCTGTTTGATCTGTGCCGCGGTCAGTTGATAACGGCTAGCCGCATCGACCGGAATGGTTCTGGCTTGGCCGCCGAACAACTTAATAAAATTGCTGTTACAGGGGTAACAGGGGTCGGCCATCAACAGTTCTTCTGCCGGATTAAGGCTTGTTCCCAGCGCCAACAGAAACGCCCCTGAGGCGCCTGGCGTTACGAAAATGCGTTCCTTGTCTACAGCGGCTGAATAACGCTGCCGATAAAACTCGGCTATTTTTTCACGCAGCTCGGACAATCCTGCCGCCGGCGTATATTTCACCTCGCCGGTTTTAAGTTGCCTGACGCCCGCTTCAACAATGGCCTGCGGCGTAGCAAAATCAGGTTCGCCGATTTCCATGTGAATGACATCCTTACCCTGTGCCTCCAATTGTTTTGCGCGCCGCAACAGCGCCATCACATAAAAGGGGGTGATCTCCTGAGTCCGCTTCGCTAGCCGTAAGTTCATTATAATTGACACTAATCACAAAAGAGGTGGATCATACCAATAAACCTTGCTATCCGGTTGCTATTCTGCTAAAAATGCGCGGTTTTATTTAATCTTGTCTTAGGAGTTAATGGATGACCGATAGTTCTAAAACTGGCGCATCACCTTTCAGTTTTAAGCCTTA
>Ga0265297_10005810_pt1 | contig 18422 bp, 18 predicted proteins | sample Munlanlwell13791_FD_192502 | JGI IMG/M metagenome (GOLD analysis project Ga0265297, IMG submission 192502) | Leachate microbial communities from a municipal landfill in Southern Ontario, Canada - Leachate well 137-91 | ecosystem: Engineered > Solid waste > Landfill > Unclassified | place...
TCTACGCCTATCACCCACACTTTTCTACCAAGAGAAAGCAATTCACCGAACGGGTAATCGTTAGACCATGCAGGATTACTGCTACTATTTTCTATTTCTACCAGACAGAAGTTTTTCAGTCCGTTTAGGGTTTCAATATCTATGTAAGCCGCTGACCAGAAAGTATGAGATAAACCGGATATTTCATTCGCCTTTATTACTTCATCCAGCACGTCTTGATAGACGGTTGAGCTTGAGTTGAACGAGCCGATATGCAGGATGTGAAGTGGGCTAATCGTTTCCTCAACCCCTTGAATATAAAGTATCCCTTCCACGTTAGGATTCGGGGTTAAATAGTCGTGGTCTGTGATAACGATTGCGCCATATCCGGCGTTTTTGTACGCAGTCACTACGTCAAAAGGGGTATTCTGCCCATCGGATTTATCGGTATGGTCATGCAATTGCGTTTTAACTCGGTAATCCCGTTCAATATAGGGGCTGTATAAAGAGAATTGTTGCCCCTGATAGATATTGTTTTGCTCGTAATATGTCTGGTTGAATGAAAACGGAAACTCAAAAGGAAATCCCATGTAAAATACCCCTGCGAGTAATGCGATTATGATAATAGATAATATGATAACCAGCCGTTTCATATTCTTGGATTATACCATAACAGTCAATAACGTAAATACTACCCTGTTACACCCTTGCTGCTATGTACAAACTTGTTGGTTGGCTAGCTGCGCCGTGAATGTCAACAGCGTTGGAGGCATTAGCGGAATATCCGGCAAGCGCAACTATATCTCCGGCTGTTAGTGACCTGATTAAAGGGTTAGTAACTGTGAAGTAGTCTGATATCGTAGCGTGTTTGTGTATATATGCTGTATACGTGCCATTAATAATTAACCCCACCTGTACACGGGAATCAGCAACGGGATTAACATAAGTAATTTGAGGGATTATATCATAATAACGAGTTTCTGGAACTGTATAATAGCCGGAACTGATATGATATTTACCGCCAACTCCAATAAAATTTGCACCGGACACTTTTGATATGGACAACTCTGTTCCAGACACTACAGCAGTGACCCATCCCTCGCCAGGATTAGCGCCTGCTGCGTCTGTCCAGTTCACCTTGGCATACAACACCTTGGCTGCTGTAAAAACTGGGGAAACGTCAGCGTCAAGTATTTGGGCTGCGCCGCCGCCGGATGCTATTGAGGTTGCCAGTGGGTACAGGTCTCCAACCGTCCATCCGCTAGGTGTTAAAGTCTCCGAGTAAACCGTACTAATTGGAACTCTACATGCAGCGTTCCCTAACATATCAGCTACGGCGGCGGCTAGGTAAGCACCGGAGATAATAGGAGACCTACGTTTCCAATAAGTACCGTCAAAGTAAAGTGTATCATTTGTAGTCTGCCCATCAGCTACATGCCCTCCATTAGCTTCCCATTCAGCCTGTGTGAGTTCCGTACCTACAGAAAGATGCTTAAATTCATTAGCCATTTAAGACCCTCCAAGCGTGATAACGTGATATAAAGCCCAGCCGCCAAAGGCTAGACCTGCCAAGACGAATACCCATATTAGATACCAGATAGTCATTTCAAATTTAGATGGTTTACTGAAAGCCATAATATCTCCTTTTACCCTGAAGAATAACTTTGAACTGTCTTCATCGGTGTGATTTCCTTCAAGTCCTGTTTATAGATTTGCATTTGCCTGTCGGCTTTACCCTGTGCGTTACTGATAATAGAGGCGATGTTTAACCTTGATTGTATTTCTCGCGCATACCCCGATATTTGAGATACCAAAGCGTTTACCGCGCTGATTTCCGTCCGAGCGTAGTTAGCGAACTGCGAGCTTACGTTATCGCTATTGAGATAGGAATTTGCCAGACTGATATGCTCGGATGCTATATTCAGGTCACGGCCTGCGGCGTTCATATAGTTGTTTTCTGGATTTGAGCCGTTATTAACCGTGTCAAAAAGCTCTCTCGCTAAAGCTAAATCTACTTCCGCTTTGGTTATTAAATCCGGCACATCGGCAAGTTCGTTCAGGGCATCGGTACGGTGTTCGTCAATCAGGCTTTGCCCCTGCCCGATAAATGACAGTGCCTTATTTAACCTGTCCGTTATATCGTCTGTGGTACTGTTCAGCGTGGTAATAGCTGTTACCGCCTCATTTACCTGTGACCGTAGTTTATTTACCCACTGTGAAAGCAGGTACGCCATTGTGCCTTCACTCAAAACCCGTTCCTCGTTGGCATTTAAAGTCTTGATTGCGTCTGTTAATGTATGCAACTTCTCACAATGAATAACAGCCACGTTATAGCGGTACTTGGTACTTGCGACCACATCAGCTCCAGTATCGGCTGTCTTGACTGGCTCATCAAGCGTCAGCGAGGTTGCCGATTCCACCGAGTAAACCCTGTACCATCTTGTCATAGTGGATTTACATATAAAATAATCAGTATCCAAAGCCGTCAAGAAAGATGTACCTGCGCCTGTAACGGTTGCGCTGCCTGCGGTAAAAGTCACCGTACCTGCCAGCGTTCCCGATGTTCCAGTGGTAGACGGGGCGGTCTCCACAATCATTGAGATAGTCTCGTTGTCCTCATGGGTGATATTCCGGTTGTTCGGCGGGTCGGTCCCGACTTCCCATTCCACTCTGTTAACCCTGATAAGGTTGGTGATGCCGGAGATATCCAGCAATTTGGAGTTGGCAGTAACTAAAGCCGTTTCCTTGGCTTTATAGGGTGACTTATCAGATATTTCTTTCAGTACGTGGGTTATATGCGCCTGCACTTCCGTATCGGAGAAGTCGTAAGTGGCAACGGAGTCTTTAATGAGATATCGCAGGTCGGTTATGAAATCTGTTAAATATGTCGTAGGCATGTTTTATTCCTCGATTATCGTATAGTCCAAAAGACAAGCGCCGGTATTAGCTTTGGCGTAGATAGTTGCGCTATCGTGAAAGTATTTAGCCCATTTACCCGCCTTCAATTTTATAGTGTAGACGCCTGTAGTAGCTCCGATTTCTATATAATTTGTGGAATCAAGGTTTTTTAATAATACTTCACCAGGTGTTCCGAGGTCGGCCAACTGTGTTAATTCCTCTTCTGATGTGCCAATAGAAAGAATACCAGAAACATAACTATCTCCAGTTACAGTGGTGTTTTCAGAGTATGTCTTGGCGATTTTCGCACCACTTTTAGAAAAACTGAAATCAACCACTGTCTTTAATTCGTTAGCCATATTGTCACCCCCTTATTTCTTTTTCAAAGGCTCGCTGGCGTATTTCTCCAGTTCCTCAAGAGACATACTGTCTGCCAGTTCTGCCGCTTTCTTACTGTATGAGCGTTTGGTCTTTCCCTGTTTAATTGAAAGGGCTATACGGAATAACGTGCGCTGTGATGCATTTACTGCCGGCATGGTTATTCGTCCTCTATTCCGTAGACTTCCGTATCATTTACGATTTCAAGGACTGAACGTTCTTTCCTGATTTCTTGTGAGTTGGTTTCTAGTTCGGACGTGTTATTATTTATCGCTGTGACGATATTACCGCCGTCAACAATATTGACTTTTAAAGTTTCTACCGGGGGTATCCCTATATTAAGGTCTCTGCCCATTACAGTCTCCTATCTGCCATTATTTTATCAAGCATTTTTCGGCTGTCCTCCATCGGAGTGTATAATTTTTGCATGTTTTCATTTAATTCTTTGAGATTCTTATTGACTTCCTTGAGTTCATCGAGTATTTTTACATCTGTTTCCTTTGGTGTACCTTTTGGCATATTTCTCCTTCTTATTTCATTATTGGAGCGTAGTCTTTATCCTCACGCTTACTTCCATCCGGTCGGTAAACGGTATGCGCCCATATCCACTGAAGATTACAATAGACACGTTGTGCAGGTTGGTTGCATTGAGGGCAATCAGCTTTATGTTCCGATAATAAGGGTTGATTTACTTCAAATGTGCCATGTTTACTACATCTAAATTCGTAATTCATATACTCCTAGGGAGAGAGGGGCAGGTAATAAGCCTGCCCCAAGTTCGTTATTCAATTATGCAAGGGTTAATTGTTTCTCATGCCACATGATACCGCAATTAAAGGTGTTTTCTACGTTTGAAGTCATGACGTTGACCGCAAACAGGTGTCCGGGAGATACTATAACTTTCCCGTCCATAGGACACCATAGAACTACACCAGGAACAGATATCACGCCAGCGTTGACTGTCGGGCCAGCCGGAAGCCAACCTATCGCTACACCCGTCACAGCATCAAGAGCCGTACCATCAGCCAGAAGGCATACAGAGTCACTTCCAGGCCCTAGGCCGTTCAGTTTCCTAGGTACAAGTGCGCCAGCGCTTGATGCAACAGCAGTCTGACCCACTACATAAATCAAACCGCTTTGACCGATTGTAGTGTGTGCTGCGATTGCAACTGCGAAGATTGCGTCTATGACGGCGGACTTACCACCTGAAGGTGCTGTATTATAAAGGCTTACATTACAGGCAGTTGTAGGTAATGCCACTACACCAGCACGGGCGGTTGTGCTTATACCACTGAATGACTTGCCATCTCTGGTAATTTCTTCGTAAGGAGCAGCACCATAGTCTACGAAGGCAGAACCGGCTTCAGAACATTCAATATTCTTTTTACCGCGAGATACTCTTTGTAATGCTTCTAATAAAGTATTCATCTTTCTACCTCCTTATCCTAAAGTAATCTGTTTCTCATGCCAGATAACACCGCAGTTCCATGTGCCAGTAGCATCACCACCCATGACGTTTACACCGAATTGATGCCCAGGCGGGATTATGAGCCTGCCATCTACTTCTGCATATAGTACAGCGCCAGGGAGTGAAACTACTGATGTGTTGGCAGTCGGCCCAATGGGAGTCCAGCCAATAGCAACACCAGTTACAGCATCAAGCACGGCACCACCAGCATTTGCAAGACAGACAGAGTTTGTAGTCGGGCCAAGCCCATTCATCCTGCGGATTACAAGACCTCCTGCCAGTGCTGCTACTCTAGTCTGACCGAGAACATAGATAAGCCCATATTGACTTAAGATGTTCTGGCAGGTTATCTGGTTAGCGAAGATGGCATCTACAATCATAGAAACGCCACCATCTGCCGCGCTGTTATATAAAGCTATACCTGCTGTAGTGGTAGGAAGGGCAGTACAAGATACCGTTGCGGTTGTAGTGATTGCACTAAACAGCATACCACTCCGGCAAATGTCCTCGTATTTTGAAGCTCCAGGGGCTACAAACATAGCACCTGATTCAGATGCCTCTATTTCTTTGTCTGCGCCTCCGATTCGATTTGTTCCCCAAATTTTCCAAGCCATATTTATTCTCCTATTTTTCTATTTTTATAGTCATAGTCTGACTCTCGAACTAAATCGCCAATCAACAACTATTTCTTATAGGTACACCTCCTTATACAGAGATATCCGGTTCGCTGAAATCACCAGCCATATCCTCAATTGAATGAATGATGTCGTCAAGGTCATACTCACCATTCTCCAAGAATTTGTTGTCAAGTATATTACGTTCTATCAACGTCCTAATTAATACGACAACAAGATTAGCAAGTTTAGTGATTTCTGTAACTTGTGTATGCGTTAACCCTACCGGAATATCCAATGCTCTCAAAACATCAGCTATCGGATATCTGGTCGGGTTTGCACCACCGTCATATAACGTGATGTAACCGGGGGTAAAGGTCATTTTTTCAATCGGCATTTATAGCCTCCTTTAGGTTACGGGGAATACATGGGGTGCAAGATAACACTTGATATACCCGAAGTCATTGGAAACGGTAGCATTGATACGGACATACCTCTTTTTGGTAGCGAATTTCACATACGCCGTACACGGTGTCTCTGCGCCAAGAATTACGCCCGTAGTAGCATTTGCCACACCGAAAGAAGCAAGCCTTTCAATACCTGTCGTAGTGCCTGTCATATCTGCGGTATCTGAAGCTTGAAGGTAAGCGGTCAAGGTATAAGCCGCCGCACCTCCGGCGAGAGTAGAACACATCATTACCGCAGTAAGACCGCTTTCAGGTGTGCCGCCAGCACCAAGGTCAATGACGGCTGCGCCAGTCGTAGCATCTCTTGTGGTTGATATAGCCGGTGTGTCGAGAGCGGTAGTCGTAACTACCGAACCATCCATTAAGATTCCATTATAATCAAATACCATTTTTAACCTCCTTAACTCGCACCGCTATCGGCAACGAACCCGTATGCTCTAGCGATTGATTTTGGATTGCTGTGTGCCAGACCGACTACCCATTGCACTAAATCACTATATTTGGGCGCGGTCTGAAGTATGCCCTGGTCTATCACCTGTAAATCTTCCTGTTGAAGACCCCAGAGATATTTGTCCTCGCCTAACCTATAGGCATAAATACTTGTTTCGTCTGTGCCGCCGGAGAGCGTTTCTGAATTGGTGATGACCTCGGTAGACTGGTCAGCATTTAGACCCATATCAATCAGGGGTATATTTTTAAAGGTATTTATTACCCTGTCGTATTGGTCTTTGCTTTGATTGAAAAGGTTTTCACGTCTGAACAGAGATTCAAAGCAAAGATACATTTTGGAGTTCATCGCCAAGCCATCAACTTCACCGTCTGAAATGGCATATATAAGCTGGTTGAGTTTATCCAGGAAATATTGGCGTTCCGTGGAATCGTAGTTGATACCTCTTCCGGTTGTACCACTGCCACCGTCTATATACTGTTCCGTGAAAACGCCGCCCATTGCATAGATATCGTCAACCCTCTTTTTTAACCCCTTGAATTCATCACTCGCCGGGTCGCCATTGATGAACATGTCGTTGAATTTGAAAGACATTGCCTTTGCTTCCATTTCCCTGTATATCTGTCTTAGTTTAGGATTGGCTTTAGCAAGAACGGTATCTACCTGTATATAGTTACCGAAGATGTATTTACCTTCTGTTTTCTGTTGGAAAGTACCAGTAGAATCAGAAAACGTAGCGTTTACCTTTCTTGTGCCAACAGTCGGCAAAGTCTTAAAAGCGGTTATCTGTGCAGATAACTCCGGGTTAGTTTGCCACACCAATTTTTGAGCTATAGGATTGCCGCGACAAAACCAATCAGCTATTCCAGCGACTAGATAGTTACCTGCATTAGCCGATGTCATGGCAAGTTCTACTAATGTTCCAGCCATATTTCTCCTTTATTTTTGATTTAATAGCTTTTCTATTGCTTTTATACGTTCACTAGGAGGCAAATCTCCTATCTTGGTTGTGCTACCCCCCATCTCACGAGTATTGGGATGGACTTTAGGCGTTTCTTTCTTTTCCTGCTGGACTAAAGAGGCGGCGTGTTCTTTGGCATAGTCAGTGATGTCCTCTTTTGTGGTGAGTTTATATTTGGTACACCGTTCCTTGAGTATCACAGGGTCTACGCCGGTATCGGAAGCAACTGTCCAGATGGCTATTTCCTGTAGGGCTTCTTCTGCGGCCGCTATTTTTTCAGCGTGTTCGGTCTTATCACGTTCTAAAGTCTCGCGGTCGTCCTTGATTTTTTGAGCTTCCTTCTGCCGTTCGCGGTCCTTTTGAAGTTTTGTCAGGCCGTCCGGTGTTTGTCTTGCTTCCTCTTCCTCTTTTTCCGCCTCTCGTCTCCGCAATTCGTTGAGTTCCTTTGTTACGTTGTCAAGGTTTTGCTTTGACGCATCCCGCTCTTTGGTAATGGTGTCGATGGTTTTCATGAGTTTAGAGTGCCGCTTGGATATCTCTGATTCAGGAACCATCTTTTCTTCGGGGGTCGAAGGGGTAGTCCCATCTGTGGCAGAAGGCCGTTGCTCATTGGCAAGGGCGTTCTTATCCTCTTTGGTTTCGCCGTTCGTTGTAGTCATTGGTTAAAAATCCTCCTATAAACAAGAAAGCCCCGCTAGAATATTTAGCAGGGCTTATTCCTTGGCTTGAAAAGAAAAATACTATACTTTTATTTTCTTGATTCGTTCTTCCATTTCTTCACGCCGTCTTTCGCTCGGAGATAGTTTAGACCGCCTCTTTTTCTCCCATATCGGCGTGGTGATTTTCTTGGTGAGCAACAGCCAATCTTCAAAGTCCTTGCCGTGAGCCGCATACTCTTTTGCCCTGAACTCATCCCTTGGCTGTCCTTCAATCAGATTGACGTACTGGGTATATTTGTCAAACACTTCACGGCTTGGTGTTTTGGTAAAGTCTATCGGCTCGTTTTCTAACAAGTCAAGGTAAACATTTTCGTAGAAGGCCGGGTGTTCTTTCAAGTACCATTCATCCCCGTACCATGAAAGCCTGTTGTTTGTCCGGTCCCTCGGCCAGTCTTTGGGTATGCCCTCGCTTAACAGGGAGTAGTAGTCAACGTACCTGTCAACATATTCATCGGGAACGTACATACCGTAGGCGTTCCGGCGTATTTCAGCCTTGCCGAAGTCGGTGAGTTTCCCGTTTTTGATTCTTAAACTTTCACGTGCTTTTTCCCTGTCTTTTACGTTTTCAATGTAATACTTGGACTTGTTGTCTCCCATCCCTTCCATCCGGCTAAAGTCGGCCTGGTACTGGTCGTACAAATCGTCATACTGCACTGAAGGGACTTTCTCCGGCAAGTCTATACCGGCTATCTTGTGCATGGAATCAGCGAAGTCGGGATTTTCAATCAGGTATCTATCTCTGCGCTTTCCCCGCTCCGGTAACTCGTAATAACTAACGTAGTTTTCCACTTGAGTTTCAGGGTATGCGTTCCCATCTTTATCTTTAAGCTGATACGCGTCACGCCTGCGCCTGTCCTGGCGGTATTCAGGATTATCAGCAAGATATTCTTCCCGGGCCGTGCCGTCTACGGGCAGAGCGTCATATTCATTGTCCTGCGCTCTCCATTTAACATCTATGCGGATGGAAGGAACGTTCCAGTCCGCCCCATCATCGGTCAAAAGTTCATTGTCCAACGCCCACTTAAAGACATCGGGGTTATCCAACAGCCACGCTTTTGCTTCCGAGGTTCCGGCCTTGTCCGAGCTTCCGATTTTATCACCGTCAATAATGTGTCCGCGTTCCGCCCATTGTTCCTGATAATTCTCTCCCCCGTGCTCAATAGCATCAATCCGGCGCATATCATCTACCCAGCCCGGATTATCGGCTTTGAGTTTGGCTATAGCTTCCTCACGGGACGCGTCAGAATCAATATAGGCGGGGCTATCCTTATCGGAGTAGGAATCTATCTGGTCGTACAGGTCACGGTACTTTACCTTAAGCTCAAGTGACGCTACGGGTGTTTCAATCGGGTCCCGCCCCAGAAACTCCCGCAGCTTATCATTATTGGCAAGTATGATTTGTGCTTCCCATGCATTGGATGAGCGTTTGTCCTGCACTTCAAGATAGGCAAAGTAATCATCAACCGTATCTTCAGGCGGCAACGTGCTTTCAGGTAATGCGCTATTGGGTATATCAAGCTCTGTAACCAGTTTCTTGAACTCATCGTATGCAGGTTTGGTTAGTATCTTTGACTGTCCCCATACCGCTAACAGGGCGTTTTCCTTCGGGTGTGACTTTAGCCATTCGGTACGGGGATTGATATTGATTTCAGGGTGGTCTTTAAGGAATTGCGCTTGCTCATCTAGAGGTAAAGCATGGTACTGTTGAAGTAAGACATATTCACTCTGGCTGAAGTTACCAAGATGAGCGTTGGGATATTGAGTGTCAAACTTTTTTAGTTCTTCTGTATCGGTAATCTTTTCCCTCTGTTGCCACTGGATAAAGTATTGCTCAAAAGTATCTCCTTGTTGGGCATCGGCATTGATATTCTTTAACCGTTCATTCGGAATTATGGAGAGTATCTTTTTTAAATCCCTTGCTTCGGCAACGCTGATAACCTTTGCCGGAATCATCTTTTTAGCTTTCAGCATATCAGCGTTGGCATTACCTATCATTTGCCCGACTTCAGAGTAGTAATCCTTTGTGCCGTACATGATATTTGTGATGGTATAAGGTAAAATATCCTCTTGCTTTGGGATTCCTAACTGGTTTTCCGTAGAGTTCCAGTTGTTTTCATAAGTCTGAACGCCTACGCCTAACATAGCCAAAGCACCATAAAGCAATCCGGCCTCCCCGCTATCTCTTACGGCATCGTTGATATCTTGAATAAATATAGGGGTAAGCCGTTCGTAAACGAGTTGTTGTGCATTTTCCGCTTTAAGTTCCTCGCCTAAGAATGTTTCACCCGCCGCTAAGTCCCATACCATCCCCGGAACAGGGGCTAGTTTGGAACGCAGGAAGTTTGAAGCTATATCAATGCGGTTAACATCATACACATCACCCGTTGCCGTACTTTTACGCTGTCCCATTACTATTTGTGATACCATACGAACATAAGGAAGATATGAACCCCAAAAATCTATGCGGGTATTCCCGATTTTTATTTTTCCAAAATCAGATGAAAGAGGCTCATCTTCTACGTCTGCACCTGCTAGTTTTGCCAGCATCAAAGCTACAAGTCCGGTTGATACAAAAGCTACAAGATTGCGAGCCACAATTTTACGTACCGCAGGCGTACTAGTAATCAAGTCAAGCGGAACTTGTATTCTGGATACCACAAAACGAGGTGAGAAGAAAGCCGCATTGAGCCAGACACCGGCATTTGATAACCTCCCCAGGTCGCCTCTCCCTGTTGCGTGATTGACAAAAGACGCTAGATTATCGTAGTCCTTCCAACTTTTGCCTGTGCCTTCCCATTTACGGCAATAATAAGCGAATGTTTCCATACGCAGAGTATCAAGGAACATAGTATAGGCACGCTCTGAACCACGTATTATATTTTTGAGTAAAGGTACTTTTTCTAATATCCTGCCTTGAAAACCTTCTTCGTAGGAAGTCAAACTGGCAACACCTGCATTATGCGCCTGATATAATTTGTGTTCCAAAGCCTTATCGGAATACTGCATGTTATCCAGTATGAAATTAAGGTTAGTATAGTTCTTTTCACTGAATACCGCCTTAAGTTCGCTGATAAATGCTTTCGTAAATTGGATGGGCTGTCCGGCAGCGAGCACGATACCCTGTCTTAAAGTCGCTGATATATCTGCTATGGTCTGTAGTGTGCGGGGAATATTAAGAAATTCTTGTAAGAACCTTCCGACCTTTTTACCCATTGTGTACTTGCTGATTATAGCTTCTACAAATTCCTTACCGAACATTTTTTCCAACGTGTTAATCTCGCCTTCAGTCGGTATCTGTCCGTTAAGGAGTTTTGTTAATGCTTCGCTGGTATTGAGTTTCTGGAATGGCTTTAATTCTGAAACCCTGATTTTATTAAACATGGACTGTATATCGGCATCGGTTATGCCGTATTTTTCAAGGTCAAGTGTAAAATCAGCCTGCGGAAGTTCTCCCTTCAGTGCGCTTTTTGCTTTTTCAAATGCTTTAGAACCTTCACCGCTTTGTAGGATAGAGGCATATATAGCAGAACGTCTTTGCAGTTCTTTATGTTTTAATGCTTCCGTCTCGGCCCGGGCCGGTCTTGCATCTCTTATTGCGAGTGAAACGCTTTTAACAATTTCATTCATCGTGCGAGGTTTACCACGCTTTGGAGGTTGCTCTCTGTACTGCTTACCGGACGGTGGTTTGGGCGGTACTGGCGGTATTGCCTCACTCGCTTTAGCAGGCTGTGCTACGCCTGTTGTAGGGGCTGTGGGAGTGGGTTGCGTAGTTAATTTATCAGCCAGTTTGAATAAGTTTCGCCTTGTTTCTGATATTACTCGCAACTCATCTTTAGCTACTAGTCTAGCATCCTCATGCATCCTACCAAGAACCTCATCAAATCCTATAGCAGCTAAGGCTTTATTGCCTTCATTGTACTCTCTTACTTGTACTTCCAATTGAGATTTATATTGTGGCGCAAACTTATTTATGTATGACCGTAACTTGGTAATATAGTCAGCGAATTCTTCTTTAGTGCTTTCAAGCGAACCCATTTGTCTGACTGTATGGTTATGCAATTCATCAAGTAACATTTCTTTTGTTGTCGTTTGTACTGGTCTAGCCTTTGTTAAATCAGGATATTCCTTCAGTACATTAGCGGGAACGTCCTTGCCCTGCGCTATGGCTGTTTCTATTACCTGTTTATGTGTTGCCTCAATAGAAGTTGTCTCCATGCCTCGCTTGATAGCTCGTTCACCGCTTGGTAGTCCTTTGAGTTCGCTCTCTATGAACTCGGCTTTGGTCATTTGCCATGGTTGCTTTTCCGTGGTTACTTCCGATGCTGTCAGTTCCTCAACCAGAGCGTCAACCTTTGCCTTAGCAGGTTCTACTGTGTCCGTCATTTCCTTGATAGCGGCTACAACCTGCGGCTTTTGTTCCTGTATGATTGCTGTTTCTTCCGCTTTCACCTCATCTACAGCCTGATTAACCATCGTCTCGCCTTCAGGTGTTCCGGCAAACTCGTCCCAGGCCTTAGATTCAGCCTCTTTACGGCTCATGCCCTGCCCTATGAACTCTGTGATGCGCTTCCTCAACTGGTTGTACTGGTCGGGATTCATCTTGGACTCAATTTTACTTATAATAGTGTTATGTACTGTGCCTATTCCGGCAAAGCCAAGGCCGCCGGCTGCACCAAGTACGATATTCTGAAGCATTTCGCTATCAAACTTCTGCACATCGCCTAAAGCCCCACGCTGTATCGCAAGCTGTGCGCCTTCTTCAACGCCCTCGCTTGCCACGTCAAAACCATAGGTTAGAGCTTTTACCATGAACGAGGCGGTTCTCCCTCCAGGTACAAAGAAGGTTAAGCCATACTGCGCTATATTAGAAGCTGATAACGCCGCCACGTTCTGCTGAAATACTTTATCAAATACCTTGTTTGCTTCATCATCTGTAAAGCCTCTGCGCTTTGCCTCGTTGAAAGCGTCTCCGGCCTCCAACATGCCCTCGCCGATGGATGAAGTCACACCTGCCAGTACCGTGCTTCCAGCCGCTTGTAGAAATGCACCTCCACCTGCGGCGGCTATACTTGCTCCAGCCGCTCCGCCAGTTATAATAGATGCGCCCATCAGCCCCAGCATCATCGGAGCCATTCTTGCTATGTTCTGCGCAAACCACTGTGGAGTATAAGCTTCGGCTATCTTTACGTCTTTAGAGAACACCTGTCCGTAAGAACCCATCAACTGAAGCTCTTTTGCCAGGGTGTCATTACCGAACCTATCAGCCATACCGCCAACCATAGACAGGATATCCCCTACCCCCTGCATGGACATATCCCAGTAATCTTCAAGCGGTTTAGGTAACCACTTGCCTTGAATGAAATCATCGGCGGGACCCGATTCAAAGAACTTAGAGAGTTCCTTATCTGTTAGTTCCCGCCCGTATGCCTCATTGAGCATGGACTCTGTTTCCGGTGTCCGGCCTTCGTACCTGATAGACCGTCTGAATCCTTCAAAATCTTTATTAGCGAAGTCAACCACGTCTTGTAACGGCTCTTTTGTGATATCGTAAGACCCAAGCGGTAACTGTTCCAGCGGGATAACATTCTCCCCGAATAGCTGTTTGATATCGCGCTCGGTAGCCATTGGCAGGATATCTTTTAACAATGCCTCGGTATCAGGGTTACGCCCAATACCAGCTATCCTGTTTCTGAAAGCGTCTTGAGTGGCGGTGTCACTATAGAGTTGTTTTAAATAATTCGTTACAACCGTATCTACTTTTCCTTCAGGGGCATTAAGAAATTCAGGAAACACCGTAGTAACGAGGTCGTTGAGTTCTTCCCGTTTTGTTTCCTGCCATGTAGTGACCAGTTCATTAAATTCCTCATCGGTAGGGCGTTCCGCCATAGCGTTCCACTCATCTACGAATGTTTTATCAAAATTGCCCCTGTCGAACTCTCCCTCAAGGAACTTCACACGTTCTTTCTGGCGATATAATTCTTTAAGTTCATCCGGTAAAGCAGGCAATACCGTTGTTTCAAAAGTGGGCTTGGTAAAGACTTCCATACCCTGTCCGGTGAAATAGGGTATCTGTTCCGGCGTTAAATCCTGTTTAGTCTTTTCAACAGGCGTTTCAAGCACGTCTGTAATTTTAATATCTTCGGGTTTGGTAATCTCTGCGGTCAACTGGTTAACCACATCATCACCGAAGTACCTCTTTAGCAGGTTATGAGAGATACCACCGTAAAAAGCGTCCCTGATATTATAATCCGCATCGCCTATCTTGTATGGCTCAAGCGTTTTTAAATCAGTTTCGTATTTCTCAATGCCTGATACGGTATCCTCACCGAAAGCGGTAGATAGGAAGTCCCTTGAGAACTCGCCGGATTCGTACATGTCCGCAATCTTGTAGCCTTCCGTATCAGGCATTTTATATTTGGACATGCGCTCTCTCAAACGTTCATCTAGAGAATCTACCTTTATTCGCTTGATTCGGCTGGATATATCGCGTGATGTTACCACTTATTTAATCTCCGGCATTTTAATAATCGTGCCTGTTTGCGGTCTTATTTTCAACCTGGCAATCAGTGGCTTATTGGTTTTGTTTGCCTGCATAGGTGTAAAAGTGAACATCTGCGCTATTCTTTTTGCCAGTGCATCAGGGTAAAAATCTTTATCCGGCATTGATTTCCTCCGCGGCGATAGCGTTCTGTGTATCGTAAGCCTGTCTCTGGGGGTTGCCTAGTGCCGGTAAATCTTCGCTCACCTGTATGGGTTTCTCATTCCCCATCTGCGGTAAAATTCCCCGCTTCATCTGTTCGGCGGTAATTCCCAGAGTCGCTTGTGCAATCTTTAATTCAGCTAGTATTGCATCGTCCCCACGCTCTTTGTACAGCCACGAACCCGCCATCATTTCACGGTAAATCGCTATCGTAGGCACTCTCTGCGCCATTCTTTGCCATAGCATTTCGTTATACTCGCCTTCCCAGTCGTCACGTTTGAGTACGTCTTTTATAACGACTTTATCCGGCAGTAGTCCGAGGTTGCGATGTGTCTGCGCTAACGCTAGTTGTGCGCTTGCTGATTCGGCGGTGGTATTGGTGTAGATATAGGAGATATCGTATTGCCCATCCAGTACTTTAACCGGATAGGTCTTGGAGTTGCCGCCCGTGCCGATGGTGAAAGAAGTCAGACCAAGGGCTTTGATAATCTTGAAAATATACTCTAAACCTGTCTGTTTGATTAGACCTCTCACTCCCAGCCTTGGCATGTAAACCTGTCCCTGTCCCTGCACGATATTTAATAGAGCCGCCGTGCTTAACCCGCCCGATGGGATATCGGTAATGGCGATTTGCCTTAGCGTTGAATCGTTTATCATTTCCTTGATTTCACCCAAGAGGGCTATCGCGGACTGGCGCAAGTCGGGCATTACCACCGGATGAATAGCGTTTTTAGAGCCGACCTTGTTCATTGTCCCGATTCCCGTCATTGTCTCATACGGGTCAGGTGGTAATTTCTCATCTGTTTCTACCTGCATGGGCGGTTTTATGGATTGAAGGCTCTGTGTATTGAGGATAGAAAGTAAACGGTTATAATCCTTTACCAGAGGGCGGGGTATATAAAATATGGATTCCCCCTGGTATTTTGCCACGTCCTTGTCCTGAAGCATAGTTCCCATCGGCACTTCCTGCCATACTCCCGGCACGAATCCGTATGGGTTTTCCTCACCAAACGCCTCTTTATCATTCACATAAAACAGATGGTCTTCAACTGTCCATGCTTCAGCCTCTTTAGCTTTTGCTGATGGGCTTATGTAATTCTTAGCTTTCGCCAGGGGATGGCTTTCTATTTCGTCCCGCTTCATTTCTATTTCACGTACCATCTGCTCCGGCTCGTTCTCCCCCATAACAAAGGTTGACCAGCGCGTATCCCAAGGAATCATGTTGATATCCAGCCGTTCCCCATTCTCATCATTAACCGTATTGACCGTAACTACCATCGCCGAGGAACCACGCCGGCAGTTGAACTGGTCTAATACGCTGTCAAGAGGCCACCGCCCTTGTTTGCGCCGTTTTTGCGCTACCTGCGCCCATATAGCGTTACCGATTTCCTCCAGTTTTCCAGTGTCTACGGATTTATTGTTGGATTCTATAATCAGCTTCTCGTTAGCGCGTCCTAGTGATGCTTCCACGTTAGCGTCAAATATCTGGAATATATTGGAGCACATAGAGAGAACATTGCGTATTTCCTTACCGGCCTTGTCCGTTAAAGTATAGGAAGGCTCTTGAAGGGCGGTTGCGTCCTCATCCATACGCGTGTATTTAGAGCCAAATTCTTTTTGTAATTCCTTATGGATTTCTAGCGGTGTTGCCATTTAACACCCTCCTAAAATCTGTAGCCTGATGATACCGATTGAAATTCGTTATACTGGGCTTTATAGGTAGCCACGTCATATCGTCTTGCATCCATCGGGTGACTCCATTGATGTGTGGTGTCATCGGTATATTCGCCTGTTTGTTTGTTCTTGAGATAGCGGTAGTTGCGCTGGGCTTTTATGCTCTCCAGGCTGTCCTTAGTCCAATACTGGTAGAACTGGTTGACTCTCTGGATGCCAAAGGCCACGCTGCCCGGCCCTTTTACCGCCTCCATGATGTTAAATCCCTTTTGCCGGATTTCCTCTATACTCTTAGGCTCGGAAGGGTCGGCGTAGATAGGGTCGGTGCTATTGACTCCCAATAATGTCATCCTTTGCGCTATCTGCCCGTTAGTCAGGCCGGAGCGGTCATAAAATAATTCTTTGGAGTAGAGCTTGTCCCCGATGATAACGCTCTTTATTAATACTGTGGGGTCAGAAGCAAAGCCAAAGTCCAGCCCGTAATGCGCAGCCCCCATCGGCAGTTCATTCACCTGCTGGAACAGAGGATGCACCAACCCCTCTATTTTCCCTACCAGTCCCAAACCGTACACGTTCCACCAGTTAGGGTCTTTATCACGGTAGGACTCAATATCCTTAACCACCTGCTCCGGCAGTACGTGGCGTGCATCGAGGTACGTGCTGTGGATATAGGCGTTCTCCGGCTGGTCTATCCAGTACTCATGCGCCCAGAACTCGCTAACAGGGTTCCAGTCAACGATGGTAAAACGAGAGGTACGTATATCTAAACCCCGCGCGGTTTCCCAGGGTATGTTATTTCCCTCATTGATAGCGAGTATGTCACGGCGCGGACCCCGGACTTTGCTGTCGTCATCAGCCCCGAAGAACTCTATAACGCCCTTCCAGTTTGGGCGTGAATAGGTGAACTCTGTTTTTGAATAATAGGGGTTGTTGTCCGGCGATTCACCCAGAATGTTAAAGAAATCCCGTATACAACCGCGCTTAAGATGCGGGAGGGACTCACTTACTACGGATATAATAACGGCTCGCTGGCCTTTTCCGCTATCAGGATAAGAGCCTGTAGGAATCCCCACGTTTTAGAGGAAGATGTCCCACCCTCTAATAGACACCGGCGTTTACCACTGGTAAATGCCTCGAGTACACCCTCAAAGTTTTTGGTTACGGATATATCCAAAATAACCTCTTTACAGTTGCTTTATGGGGACAAAACGTATATAGTAGAAGTGGAGGTGAGTTATGAAGAAGGAACTGTTTGCTATGCCGGTTGATATGAGACAAACGTTTAGGGCATATAATAAAGTTCTTGCTCTAATTCAGAGAGATTTAGAACAACCCATTAATTTTGATAAACTCCGTGATGCTATCCAGACCATGACTCCCCGCCAAGCTATCTACAAACTGTTAAAAGAGGAACTCTCCAAGCGGGGTAACTGGAAGAACTTACCGAGGGGCAAACCGGATATATCCAACATCAATAAGAACGTTGAATAGAGCCGACATACCGTATCTAGCCTGTTATGAGCTTCTTGGTGCGCTCTGCTATGCCGTCTATCAGGCTATTGACCTTACTTGCTGTCTCCGGCGACTGCACGATAATATTGATTTGCCTGTTGTCAACGATTGGCGTTTCCGGTTGCTGGTAGAAGCCCAGTATTTTACATATCTCCGACATTGATTTTTGCCTGTCGCATAATTTAACAGATGTGCAAACGGTAGGTTTTGAACCGTCCTCATCATATTCTGTCCTGGAGTGTATCTCTGCTATTGCTCCGGCATTAGGTGTTTCTTTACCGATGTTAACCCAACTGCCGTCTTGCCCCAATTCCATAAAATCAGTCAGATTTGTTCTGGCAAATTCAGAGTGACGCTTTAGAATTTCAAGCTTGGTCATCACAGCAGAGTCTTCAAGCCGTTTTCTCAATTCAGCTATTCTTGCCCTAACCTTGCCGTTTTTCATTAGCTCACAGGCTTTACGGTCAATAGTAGCTGGCAGCATTTTTCCGCACTCGTAAGACCCAAGGTAGGAATCGTGTTGTGAAAGACCTTGTAGGATATTCAGACAATATTTCTCTTGTTTCTGCGTGAGTTTCAAATCGGACATAAAATCCTCAAACTG
>Ga0265297_10005811_pt1 | contig 18420 bp, 15 predicted proteins | sample Munlanlwell13791_FD_192502 | JGI IMG/M metagenome (GOLD analysis project Ga0265297, IMG submission 192502) | Leachate microbial communities from a municipal landfill in Southern Ontario, Canada - Leachate well 137-91 | ecosystem: Engineered > Solid waste > Landfill > Unclassified | place...
AAAGACAAATAGAGCATATTGCTTCAATGTTCGATAGAAAGCCTATAATCATTGCTCCTTATGACGCAGAACTTTATGGCCACTGGTGGTTCGAGGGTGTAAGCTTTCTCAATTTTCTTATTCGTAAAATCTGTTACGACCAGAAAACTATGAAGCTTATTACACCAAGCCGCTATCTAAACATTTACCCAAAGAACCAGGTAATAAATCCGGCCCCTTCAAGCTGGGGATGGAAAGGTTATTACGAAGTCTGGCTTAACGGTTCAAATGACTGGATATATCCGCATTTGCACCGTGCCCAGGAGAAAATGACTGAAGCCGCTAACCAGCATAGAGCCAAAGGCGATGTAAAAGAAAGAATCCTAAACCAGATGGCAAGGGAGCTTTTGCTTGCCCAAGGAAGCGACTGGGCTTTTATGATGAAAACCGGGGCATTCAGCGAATACGCCAAGAAAAAAACAGTAATCCACCTGGAAAGATTTTATCTGCTTAAAAGCTACCTCGACAAAGGGTTTATTAACTACGAAGTTATAGAAGACATAGAAAGAAAAGATAATATTTTCCCCGAAATCAGCTACTCGGCATTTCAATCCTAATGGCTAAATCAACCACAAAAATTGCGTTTCTCTGGCACATGCACCAGCCTTATTATAAATACCCGGATGCACAAGGCTATTGCCTCCCATGGGTAAGATTTCATGCGGTAAAAGATTATTATGGGATGATACGCACCGTAGCAAAGTTTAGTAAAGTAAAAGTTTCTTTTAACTTTAGCGGAGTATTACTCGAGCAGCTTTCCGATTATGTATACAATAGGGCCAAAGACTATTATCTTACCTTAAGCCTTAAAAACCCCGCTCATCTTAAAAAAGAAGAGAAAGATTTTATAATAAAAAGATTTTTTTCCGTAAACTTAGAAAGAATTGTTAAGCCCAACAGAAGGTACCTGCAGTTATACAATAAGAAGCTTTCGCCAAAAGCAAAATTCAATTTGCAAGATATCACTGATTTGCAATTGCTTTTTAATCTTAGCTGGTTTCATCCCTATACTTTGCGCGAAGACAAAAATTTAAAGAAACTATACCTTAAGGGAAAAGGCTATACTCACGCAGACATAGAATATGTAATAAAAAAGCAGTATAAAGTAATGGATGAAATATTTCCGCTTTATAAGAAACTTGCCGACAGCGGAAGAATTGAGCTGACATTAACTCCGTTTCATCATCCGATAATGCCTATATTGTGCGATAGCGATGTAGTTAAGGAATTTTCTTATCTTAAGAAGCCGGTTTCAAGATTTATGCACCCGGAAGACTGTCTTTGGCATCTTGAAAAATCCAAGGAAACATTTAGGAAGGTTTTTGGGCATGTGCCTTGCGGCAGCTGGCCATCAGAGGGAAGCGTGTCGGAGACGGTTTTGACTTTGTACGGCAAAGAGGGCTTTAGCTGGATAGGCGCGGACGAGGCAATTCTTTTTAAGAGCTTAACCACTGATTATGTGTCATATGACATGATAAAAAACCAGCGGCATATTATATACAGGCCGTATAAATTCAAAGATATAAATATATTTTTTAGGGATAGAAATTTTTCCGATATGCTTAGTTTCGTGTACCAGGGCTGGGATGACGCTTCATTTGCCGTAGCTGACCTGCTTGCGCATTTCAAGCGTACTCATGATTTTGCTAAAGATATTTTTAAAGAAAGAGTAATAACAATAATTATGGACGGAGAAAATGCTTGGGAATATTACAAAAATAACGGGGTAGATTTTCTGGAAACCTTGTATTCTGGGCTTGAGAAAAGCGATTGTTTGTCTACAACTACCCCGTCAGAGTTCCTGAAAAAAGAAAGCTCACGAAAATTAGAAAGGCTTAGCAGCGGTTCCTGGATAAATGGTGATTTTGGCGTATGGATAGGCTCGAAGAAGAATAACTATTATTGGAGTATATTAAGGAAAACACGCGATTTGATAGAAAAAAGCAAAGTTACCGGGATAAGCCTTGAAGGCTTAAAAAATTATTTTTACCTTATCGAAGGCAGTGATTGGTTCTGGTGGAATACATTTGAAGATTTATCAGGAGAATTCAAGAAGATATTTTTTGCCTATGTGGGGAAAATATACAATCTTTTGGGGAAAAAGCCACCAGCACCTTTGAAGTAAAGCTATCAGCTATCAGTCATCAGTAACTGACAGCTGAAAGCTGACGGCTGAAAGCTCAATATTATGGGTAAATTGTATTTTGTATTCGGAGTGCATAACCACCAGCCTGTAGGGAATTTCCCGCATATTTTTAAAGAAGCCTACGAAAAATGTTACTTTCCATTCCTTTCTCTCCTCGAAGATTTTCCCAAGATAAAGTTTTGTATTCATAATTCCGGCCCGCTTTACGATTGGATGAAGGAGTACGGTAAGGATTACCTCACGCTTCTTAAGAAGATGGTTAAACGCGGGCAGGTTGAAATTGTAAGCGGAGGGTATTATGAGCCTATTCTGCCTATAGTTTCAGATTGTGATAAATATGGCCAGATTAATCTGATGAATGATTTCATAGAAAAGGAGTTTTCAAGTAAGCCTTGCGGCATATGGACCGCAGAGAGAGTTTGGGAGCCTTATCTGGCAAGAGTAATTGGCAATTGCGATTTGAAATATACATTTTTAGACGATACGCATTTTCGTTTCGCAGGCCTGCGAAAGCCGGAGTTCTTCGGATACTACACAACCGAAGACTGCTCCCAGTCGATATCTGTGTTTCCTATAAGTAAAACTTTAAGATATAAAATACCCTTTTCTGAGGCGCATGAAGCTTTCAGTGTTTTAGACGGCTTAAGGCAAGAAGATGATACGCTGATTACTCTTTTTGATGATGGAGAAAAATTCGGGCTTTGGCCCGGCACTTACGATTGGATTTACAATAAAGAATGGCTTAAGAAATTTTTGACTTTTCTTAGCAATTCGGATGATATCGAAACCATAACCGCAAAAACGGCTTTTGAAAAATTTAAAACTAACGGGATAGTTTATCTGCCTACAGCCTCTTACGAAGAAATGGGCGAATGGGTGTTAGAACCCAAAAATTTCTTTGCCTATGAGGAGCTTCGCGATTTACTTAAAGCAAATGATAAGCTGGAAGAATATAAAGATTTTATAAGAGGGGGGTTCTTTCGCAATTTCTATCATAAATACCCGCGGCTTAACTATATGCAGAAAAGAATGCTTTATTTAAGCCAAAAAATAAATACAATGGCAAACCCTAAGGTTGATAAGAAAATATTTACCAGCCTTTACAAGGCGCAGACTAATTGCGGTTATTGGCACGGAGTCTTTGGGGGGTTTTACCTCGGGCATATCCGTTCGGCAGTATATGAAAATTTAATCGATGCAGAAAATATGCTTGATGAAAAGTATAATAGCGAAAAAATAACAGTGGACTATGCAGACATAGATTTAGACGGCAAGTATGAAATAATGCTTAAGAATGATAAACTGATTTGTTGTTTTTCGCAAAAAGGCGCGGCTCTTTGTGAAATGAGTTTACGTAATCCCCGGATTAACCTTGTTAATACGATAACGCGCAGAGAAGAATCATACCATAAAAAGATTCTGCAGAATGTAAAAAAAGAAGGGGCTGTTGCTACGATTCATGACATAGTTAAACAGAAAGACAAGGATTTGGACAAGTTCCTTATCTATGACCAATACGAAAGGCTTTCACTTATGGATCACCTTTTGGATAAAGGCATTACCGTAAGCGATTTTAATCTCCAAAAAGGCATAAATACTTTAAGTGATGAACTATATGAATGGAAGATTAAGAAAGAAAGCCAAAAAGTAGCCCTTAACTGCAATTTTTCCAATGGTGGCTTGGATTTTTCGAAAATAATTGAATTCTCGCAAAATTGCGGTTTTGATATAAACTATAAATTTAACAGAAAAAATATCTTGAAGGATTATAATTTTGGTATAGAATTTAATATATCATTATTATCGCTGGGAGATGTTTTTGCGAAAATAGGTAAGGAAGAAATAAGCCTATCTGAGCCACGCGAGTTTAAAGAGGTTGGTTCTTTTACAATAGTTGATAAGTTTAAAAAGATAATTCTCGAGTTTAATTTCGATAAAGCGCACATCTGCAGCATGCCGGTATATTCGGTTTCTTCTTCAGAGTCCGGTTTTGAAAAAGTTTATCAGCAAATAGCAATTCTTTTTATTTTCAAAGGCAAGGATACTCTGAAATTTTCTTTGGACATTAAGCACAAACACAATTAATGCGCCTGGCAGGTGCATTTTGAAACGCAGATGATCACAGATGACAGACGCAGATGATCACAGATGATTTTATCTGCGATCATTTGTTTTATAATCTGTGCTAATCTGTGTAACAAGAGGAGGATAAAATGGCGTTTCCAGGAAGAAAACCTTTTACAGAAAAATCAGCTTCTAAAATTGACGAAGTGAAGCTTAACCAGATGATAAGAGAAAGAGCTTATTACATTTGGGAAAGTAAAGGCAAACCGAAAGGTCAAGATCAAAAGATCTGGCTTCAGGCAGAAAAAGAGGTTTTGTCTAGAGTAAGGAGATAATCCAGCTAGAAAGAGTTCCAATAAGTAATTTTCCCTGTTTACGCCTGTAAGTTTAATTAGGGAAAAATTACAAAAGCCTGCCTACTTAACAGGTTACCTCGTGGTAGCCTACTGGACTGCCGGCAGCTCAAAGGCGTCCTGGTGGACAGGCAGGGAGGTATGTTATGAAAGCGGTAAAAGGAGAGGAACTCATATTAACTTGCGACAACAAAGTCGGAAAACTTGAGGAACTGACAACTCTCTTAAAAGAAAAAAACATCAATTTAAGAGGTATTAGTGCTTTTGTTTATGATTCAAAGGCGGCATTTCGGCTCATAACGTCCGATAATATAAAGGCGAAAGAAGTAATTAAGAAAATAGGTTCTCTAGAGATGAAAGAAGTAATCATCGTAGATGTGCCTGATGAAGTTGGGCAACTTAATTTAATTGCAAAGAAACTAAAAGATGCCAACATAGACCTTACTCATATTTATGGAACCACCTCTAAGCCTCACGAATCAGCAATCATCGTATTTGCTTCAAGCGACAACAATAAAGCGCTTGCAATTATTGCTGCTTAGGTTTAATGCGCAATCATATATCTACAAAGCATGCTATCGCCCCCTCAATTCAGCCTTTGACTTCGCTTGGGACAAGCCCTTCAGTTTCATTTAAGTTTCACTTTCCATCATCATTTTTGTGGGGAGCGGCCATTTCAAGCTACCAGACGGAAGGAGCAAATTATAATTCTGACTGGTACGTTTTCGAAAAGGAAAAAAAGATACAAGAAGCTGCTCGCGCCGCAAATCACTATGAACTTTTTTCCAAGGATTTTAAGCTGGCAAAAGAGCTTAATCTTAAGGCTGTCAGATTATCTTTTGAGTGGGCAAGAATTAATCCTAAGCCTGGCGTTTATTTAGAGGAAGAAATAAATCACTATAAGGAAGTAATCCAAACGCTTAAAATCCTCGATTTGAAGCCTTTTGTAACCCTCCATCATTTTACAAACCCTATATGGTTTGCGCAAAGCGGTAGCTTCCAATCTTCAAAAAACATCGATTATTTCCTGGGATATCTTAAAAGAATAGTAGAAGAATTTAAAGATGACATCCAGCACTGGTTAATTTTTAATGAGCCCCTTGTGTATGTATATAACGGTTATATCTGTGGCAGATGGGCGCCTGGCGTAAAATCCATACGCACAGCTCAAAAGGTTTTGCGCAATGTCATAAGCGCTTATATTGATGGCTACAAGGAAATAAAAAATATTTACAAGGAAGATAATATTCCCTCTTATGTTTCGGTTGTAAACCACATAAGGAAATTTTCTCCCTGCCCTAGTTTTAACTTTGGACAAAATTCTATTTCAGCTTATTTTAAAAATAAGATATCAAATTTCGACATAATTGATTATTTAACAAAAAAAACAAGCCTTGATTACCTGGCGGTAAATTATTACTGCAAAGAATATGTAAAGTTTAAAGGGTTAATAGGTTGCGAGTGCCCGCATCAATTTCATAAGGAAAGAAAAAATTATTTAGGCTGGTATATTTATCCGCAAGGCCTCTATGAACTGCTTAAAAAGCTTAAAGGGTATAATTTGCCGATTTATGTAATGGAAAATGGCTCTGCCGAGACAGAGGATTCTTTATATAAAGAGTATTTATTTTCTCATTTAAAGTGTGTAGCCAGGGCTATGTCAGAGGGCATAGACATAAGGGGTTATTTTTGGTGGTCGTTAATAGATAACTTTGAATGGGATAAGGGTTTTGGCCCCAGGTTTGGTTTAATTGATGTAAATTATGATACATTTGAAAGAAGAATAAAACCATTCGCCTATGAATATGCTAAAATATGCAAGGAGAACAAGATAGAGATATAGATAGTAAATAAAATCACAAATCACAATATACAAATTACAAACAATTTACAATAAACAATGACTAAAATTACAAATAGAAAGATATCTTTTCGGTATTGTGATTTTGTAATTGTTTATTGTTTGTAATTTGCGATTTGGTAATTGTAATTTTTAAAAAATATGGATATCAAAGAAGCGAAATTCATTTTAGCGAATACGTTGCCTTTTAATAAATTAAAAGAAGAAGAGATTGACGAATTTTTAAGCATTTGCGAATTACGTAAATTGAGCCACGGAGAAATTTTATACAAAGACCAAGATCCCCCTGATTATTTTTATTTTTTATTGCGCGGAAGAATTGTTATTTTAAAGCAAGATGATATGCAAGAATCAGAAATAGAGCTTATAAAGAGAGGAACATCTTTTGGTATAATTTCTCTTTTTAACGAAGAGCCGCATTCAGTAACTACAAAATCAATAGAAGAGTCGTTCGTACTTAAAGCAGACAAAGAAAGGTTCAAGGATTTTTTAAATAAATACCCTTTAATTTCTTTGGAATTTTACAGAATACTTTCACAAAGGATACGTGCGCGTTCCGGAAAGAAAAAAATCTTTCAGTGTAAACGTATAGCCGTTATGGGCGCACATTTAAGCGGTAAAACCAGCTATATGTTTAACCTGGGAGTTAAATTAAAAGAGCAGACCCGCAAAAACGTAATATGTATTGAATTTAGTTCATCCGATAGTTTCGGCCTTGATAAACTTACGATTTACAGTAAAATACTTAACCTTGAAGATTATAAAGAAGAAACACTTAAAGATTACATAATAAAAAGTAATTTACAAAATAATAATGAAATAGCTATTGATTGTCTTTTAGTAAAGATAAATGATATCCTTGAAATACCTTCTTTGCTTAATTTCCTTTCTGAAAATTATCATTTTATAATTTACGAAATGCCGGATCAGTTCTTTGATACTAATGTGCAAAATTGTGTATCCCCGGTTGACTATTTTCATTTTCTTGTTTTACCCAACAAGGAAGGCGCGTTAAAAGCTGCTTCAGTGATAACAGCTCTCAACGAGGCTGATCCTTTAAGCATTGACAGGGTAAAAGTTATTTTGAGTTATTTTGCCGCGCAAGACCGTCTGCCGGCGAAAGACATAAAAGAAATTCTGCACGCGAATATCTACGCAACTTTGCCTTCGTTCGGTGAAGAGTACGTAAACGCGGTAAGAAGAATAAGCAAAGAGGTAGGTGAAGTAGTAATCGGGCTTGCTTTAGGAAGCGGCGGAGCATATGGTTTTGCCCACATAGGAGTATTAAGAGTGCTTGAGGAAAATCATATACCCATAGATATTATATGTGGTTCAAGTATAGGCTCTGTCATCGCCAGCCTTTGGGCGCTTGGGAAAACTCCGGATGAAATTGAAAAGTTCATGATTGAATTTGCAAAGAAGCTAAATCTTTTTTCAGTTCGTGGTTTTTCTTTTCCTTTCAAGGGCTTGTGGCGTGCCAAATACCTGGAAAATATATTAAAAAAAGTCTTCAAAGATAAAACTTTCTACGATCTCAAACACCCGCTTAAAGTAGTTGTGTTCGATTTTTTAAGAAAAGAAGCGAAAATCTTGGAAGATGGCCCTCTTTATAAAGCTGTTGCTGCAAGTTGTGCTTTGCCTGGTGTTTTTGAGCCAATAAACTTTAAAAACAGAATGTTGCTTGATGGAGGGGTTTTAAATCCTTTGCCTACTAAAGTGCTTTTGAATTATGGCGCAGATAAAATAATAGCCGTAAATGTTACGCCTTCCCAGGAAGAAATTATTGAAGAATACGATAAAAAAAATAAATTTCATATCCTTGATTTTATATTCGGAAGCATTGAAACAATGCAAAGGCAATTTATCGAACAGGCAGTAACTGTTGCTGATTGCGTCATACATCCAAATTTCGGCACTTTACGCTGGCTTGAGTTTGAAAAAGTGCAGGATTTTATAAAGAAAGGCGAATTAGCTACCGTAAACAAACTGGATGAGTTAAAAAAGATGATTAATGTTTAATCCCTTTTGCCAGAATTCCCTGCCCGCTCGCCCGCCCGCCGTACGGCGGACAGGGCTACGACCGCGGATGAATAGCGGAAAGGGGTGCCGTCCGCTTTAAGTGGGCGAAAGGAAAATAGCCCATGGCACGCCTGTCTACCAGGCTGAAAGCCTGTTGGACTGCCTTCGGCAGCCAGGCCAGTGCGGGCTCCAGAAAGGAAAGATTTATAATGAAGAAAAAATTGGGATTGTTCAGCAAATGGTGCAGCTTATTTTTTTTATGTTTTGTTTTAACGTCCGGCTTAGGTTTATGTGAGGATATCGAGGAAAGATTTGGGCCGGAACACTCATTGTTTTATGAAGTTTTTTTTAACGGTATTCCTACCGGAAAGATAGAATGGAGATATTTAGGAAGAGAAGTCGTTGACGGCCGCAATGCAGAAGTAATTCTGCTTAATTCCGATACAAATATACTTAAGCTTCTTAACCTAGAAAGCAAAGAAAAAGTATTCATAGACTCGAAAACTTATCTTCCGCTTAAAGTAGAAAGGGACGTGGTATTCTTCGGAAAAAAAGAGTTGATAAAAGAAGTATATAATCAGGATACAGGATTAATTACTATAACTAAAAGCAATTCCGGCAAGAAAGAAGTATATTTGCGCCAAAAAAAACCCATACACAATATTTTGTCTTTGTTGTATTTTTTCCCGAAAAATATAGATTTGGTAAAAAACAAATTACTTTACTTTAATCTGCCCACGCAAAAAATTACAATAAAGATGTTGTATGAAAAGGATATTGCTTTCGGCAAAGGCACAAAAGATATTTATTTTTTATCAGGCAGGGGAGACAAGAAGTTTAATCTTTGGCTTGATAAGAGAGAAAGAATTCCGGTTAAAATGGAATTTATAGTTCCTTTAGGCAAAATTACAATCGTCAGAAAAAGCTGACAACGCGAATTAACGTTTGTTCATTCAATAATAATAAGCGAATTTTTCCCGCCGTATGAATCATCCTCGCTAAGTTTATTATGCGGGTCGGTAATCCAAGCGCCACCTGCCAGGAATTTATAACGGTATTTACCTTTCTCGAGAGGAATATTTAAAGTCCATATATCTTCGCCTATCTTTCTTAATTTATAGCTTTCCTGTTTTTGCCAGTTATTAAAATCACCTATAACGTATACGTTGTCTACCTTTTCTCCTTTCAGGAAAAGTTGAGTCCAGGCTTTGCCGGAAGTTATATTTAATATTTCTTGCGCCAGTGCCGTAAAATCTTCGGCTCCCCTTGAGTCAGGCATATAATCAAATATATTTTTGCCGTTGGCAGCGGCTTCTTTAAGATGGACATTTGAACGTACGGCTGTATTTAACAACAAACTGCCGAGTTGTTCCTTAACTCTCTGGATAAAGTTCAATGCGAACCGTGAACGTTTATCCAGCTGATTCAAAAGGTAAAAACATATAGGGGTTTTACCTTTAAATTCTTTAAGCATGATAATTATGTCTTTTAGTATTTCGACACCGCGAAGGGAAAAATCACAAATACTAAGAGGAATAAGCGAATATTCGCTTGCTTGCAGTGCATTTAGCGTAATCAATCCCAGGTTAGGAGGGCAATCTAAAATGCAATAGTCGAAATCCGCGGATACAGCTTTAAGAAACAAAGAAAGAATATCCAACCGGTCATCTCTTTGGGAAAATTTATGCTCGAGCGCAGCAAGCCCTATGCGTGAGCCTATGAAGTAAAAATTTTCAGAAACGGATTGATATAGCGTAGCTTCCGGCAAGCTTTCATTTTTTGCTATTTTTTCTAAGATATCGGTTATGTTAAAAACGCTTTCTTTTCTAAGGGCAAATGTTGCATGTGCCTGGGGGTCTAAATCTATGAGCAAAGTTTTAAATCCCTTTTTGCTTAAAGCCGCCGATAGATTAACCGCGCTAATTGTTTTTCCGCAGCCGCCTTTTTGATTGACTACAGAAATTATTTTCATTTTAACCTCCCTAATTCTGCCCTGCCCGCTTTATAAGCGGGGTTGATCCATTAAATTAAAATAAGATCTTTAATCAGTGTCCAATTTATCTTCTCTTTATCCTGAGGATAAAAATAGAGGATAATCTGTTTTACCTGGTAGAGGTTCGTATTCTGTAAATTTGAGCCGGTAAAGTTTATCGGCACTTTTATGAAAGAAGGGTCGTTCTGGGTTACTTCAATTATAACCGGGTTTAAGGAGTTTGAGAAAAACCTGGTATCTTTCACAACAACCGCTATATTTAATGGCGCATCAGACTTTTTTAAATACAGAGAAAGAGAATTTGACCGTAAATCTATTGGTTTTTTAAGATTAAAGCTTATTGCAACGCGTTCCTTAGGAATTGTCAGATAGATAAAAGCATTTTCTTTTTTCATCAACCGTTCGTCCTGGGCTATGCACCTGGTTGATTCAAGCATGTCTTTCGAAAGAAGAGAGATTCCGCTATTAGAGGTATCCGGTATTTGCCGCGCTATGACCATGAAATCATATTTCATAAAAAAGAATATGCCTGCAGCAAGAATTAGGATGGCGCTCGCTCCAAGTAAAGCAAATCTTTTTTTAGAGGTTTTCTTTTTGCGTTTCTTTTTGGGAGGAGAAAAAAAGGTGTCCTTTAGCCTCTGAGAGTCTAAATAAGCGTAAGAAAAGAAAGGATTGTCTCGCTTGTCCACAAAAATATATTAGCATTGAATTTTGAAAAATCAACTATATAATTGGTAAAAAGCCTTCAGTCGTCAGTCTTCAGCTATCAGCTGGAAGCTGAAGACTGATAGCTGAAAGCTGAACATGAAAGAAGCCTTATTCTACACGAAAAATAAAGACAATACCGTTGATTGTTTTCTCTGTAATCATCATTGTCGCATCAACGATGAAGCTTATGGTATATGCAATGTGCGGATAAACAAGAAAGGCACACTGTATTCATTAAGTTACGGTAAAGTTGTCGCAGCCAACATTGACCCAATAGAAAAAAAGCCTTTGTATCATTTTCTGCCTGGCTCAAAATCCTATTCCATAGCTTGTGTTGGGTGCAATTTTAAATGCGGGTTCTGCCAAAATTGGCAAATTTCCCAGGCGAAAATCGCCCAAGAACTCAATTTATTCGAGTATCGATTAAGCCCTCAAGCTATAGTTGAGCAAACCTTGTCTAATAATTGCCCCAGTATTTCTTATACCTACACAGAGCCTACTATTTATTTTGAGTTTGCTTATGAGGTGGCAAAATTAGCAAAAGAAAAAGGGCTTTTTAATATATTTGTGACCAACGGTTATATGAGCAAAGAATCTCTTGAGCATATAAAACCGGTTCTTTCCGCCGCTAACGTTGATTTGAAAGCTTTTAGTGAAGATTTTTACCGCAAAATATGCCAGGCCTCTTTAAAGCCGGTTTTAGAAAATATAATCTTGATGAAAAAGCTTGGGCTTTGGATAGAAATAACGACTTTAATTATTCCCGGTAAAAATGACGGAAAGATTGAACTTAAGCAAATAGCTGAATTTATTGCTTCGGTGGATAAAAATATACCATGGCACTTATCGCGTTTCCATCCGGATTTTGAATTTAATAAAATTGCAGTAACCCCTTCGGAAAGCCTTTTACTCGCTTATGATATCGCAAAAAAGTCTGGGCTTAAATATGTTTATATCGGTAATGCGGATACAGATTATGAAAATACGACTTGTCCGGCTTGTGGCAAAGTTTTAATTGCGAGAAAAGGTTTTTTTGTTGAAAGTAAAAATATAAAACAAGGCCGATGCGAGTATTGCAAAGAACAGATAGAAGGCATTTGGTAGTTATATGCGAAATATCAGATTTAAGCTTTTACTTGTTTTCTTGGTTTTGTTGCTAAGCGGCCTCATCTTTTGGCTTACGGCAATATTCAGGTTTCCGCTTGAACAAAAAAGAATGGAAGTTTCCGGTAAGCAATTAATTGTTTGGGTGGCTGACACTTATGATAAGCGTTTGCAGGGACTGCAAAATATCATCTGGATGCCGAAAGACAGAGGTATGCTTTTTATTTTTGATAGCGCCGACCGGTATTGTTTCTGGAATAAAAATACTTTAATGCCGCTTAAGCTTATTTTTATGCGGCAAGGCATAATAACAGAGGAAATCGAGCTTGTGCCAATATGGAAAGGTAAACAGACAGTCTGCCCAAGATATGAGGCAGATAGCGTTATTGAGGTAATTGATAGATAAATTATGAGTTTAGATTACGGTTGCGTAAAGCGGTTGCGCCGCTCGTTACGCCTACCGTCTATCGGTTGCGTCTTAATGACGATGGACGATTGACGCAACCGAGACGAGTTGCGCAACCATAACCGAAAAACGCAACCGGAGCGCACAATGAAGTTTGAACATAAAAATTTCAAAGGCAAAATTTTGAATGTTTCTGTAAAAAAAATCCGCCTTCCTAACGGATATCTTGCGCGCTTTGAAATTGTAAAGCATCCCGGAGCGGTATTAGTTGTGCCTTTGCTTGGCAAAAACAAAGTAATAATGCTGAGGCAACTCAGGCCGGTAATTAATTCCTACATTTACGAACTTCCCGCAGGGACCCTTGAGAAAGGGGAACGTCCGGAAGCCTGCGCGCGCAGAGAAATAGTTGAAGAAACAGGCTATAAAAGTAATAAATTTATTAAGTTAGGTTTAATTTTTCCCGTTCCAGGGTATTCCACAGAAAAAATTTTTATTTATAAAGCGCAAAATCTAGTTAAAACAAAACCACTTCACCAGAAAGATGAGGTTATAGAAACATTCGTATTTACTAAAAGAGAAATTCAAAAAATGTTCAAGGAAGGCAAAATAATAGATGCAAAAACAATTTGTGGTTTTGCGTTATGTGGGTGGCTTAAGGAGGCAAGCTAAAAAATGAGTAAGAATAAAAGCATAAAAGATATCCTGATTTTGATTGTTGTTTCGGGTTTGTTGTTTCTGTTAGGAAATAACATAATAAGCCTGACTAATGATAACGAAGTTTTTTATGCTCAGACTGCCAAGGAAATGATTCAGCAAAATACCTGGTCAACGCCTTATTTATTCGGCCAGCCGCAATTTGAGAAGCCGATTTTTATATATTGGCTTCTTAGGTTTAGCTTCATGATTTTTGGGGTCAATGCAGCTGCCGCGCGTTTTTTTCCCGCAATTTTTGGAGTGTTAGGTGTAATTACACTTTATTTTCTTGGTTTGCTTGGATTCAAAGACCGCTCAAAGGCATTCCTTTCAAGTATTATTCTAATGTCCTGCGGTATGTATATCGGGCTAGCCAAAACAGTGTTTACCGATATGTTTTTTTCGGTACTTATTATGATGTCGCTTTCATTTTTCTTTTTCGCCTATGTAAATCAAAAGAAAAAGTTAATCGGATTATTATTGTCGGCAATCTGCATGGGTTTTGCAGTTTTGACCAAGGGCCCGCTCGGCATATTAATACCGTGTTTCGCCATAATTGCCTTTTTGTTGATTAAGAAAGATTTAAGATTTCTATTTTGCAAAGAGACAATATGGTCATTTTTTGTTTTATTTTTAACAATTGCCCCTTGGTATATACTTATGATTCAAAAGTACGGAAATACTTTCGTGAATGAATTTATTTTAAATGATAATTTAAGAAGAGCAGTAGAAGCTCAACACGGCGGGCACGATACCTGGTATTACTATCCTTCCCTGATTGTTTCCGGCATGCTTCCTTGGAGTTTGTTTGTTTTGGGGGCTTTAGCTTTTTTATATAAGGGGCTAAGGCAAAAAGAGAATTCATTCTATATTTTTCTGGTTTGCTGGATAGGTTCGGTATTTTTGATATTTCAGGTTGCGCATTCTAAAGTAGCAAATTATATTTTTCCTGCCTTTGCGCCAATGGCTTTGCTTACTGGAGGCTTCATACGTGATATTTTAAGCAACAACAAATATAAAAGCATTTTATATGTAGTTTTATCTGTAATATCATTTTTTGTTTTGTCTATTCCAATTGCTTTGTTTTTTAGTTCCAAAAAATACGCAAACTACATAGGAAATTCTGCCGGGGTATACTTTTTAATTGCCGGGTTTTTATTGTTAGCCGCGGCAATTTTATTTTGTATATACAGGAAAAAACTATCAGCAGCGATTTATCTGGTGGGAGCAATAGTCCCGATATTTTTATGCAGCCTGCCGCTTATCCATAATAATTTTGAACCCTATATTTCTTCAAAAGCTGCTTCAGAATATTTATTAAAGAATGCAGAAATAAACAACACTATAATTTGCTCAAAAACTTTTGTCCGCGGGGTGAAGTATTATACCGACAAAGATGTCGCAGTGTTAGATATACCGGGTAAGCAGTTTTTTAGCAAGCACCCTTTAATCTTCCTATCTTCGGACCGGGAATTGAAGGAATTTTTGTTTAAACAGGTAACGACTTATTGCGTAGTGGGCAAATCATTAGCCGCAGACATAAAACGCATAGCAAACAATGATTTTAAAGTTACTGTTTTAAAAATAATAGGCAACGAATATATTATAGAGGTTCAGCGTCTTTAGGCGCAGGTTCATTGCTTGAAGTGTTTTTGAATATTTTTGAAGCAAAAACCAGCCAGCCGGTATGTGACGGCATATGTTGTTCGGGTCGGGTTTTACCGCGGCGAACAAGTATATTTCGAATAAAAACTTCTATACTGTCAATATTAATAAACCCTTTTTCTTCAAGCGCGAATACTGTTTTTGTAAGTTGTTCAAAGGTGGGGCATATTGTTGCAAGGCGCGAGCCGCCTTTTAGCGCTTTATAGGCAGCGTCAATTAAGTCCCACTGGCTTCCAATGTCAATCATTACAAAATCAACTTCGCTTTCATCGTAACTGTCAGTTACTTCACGAAGTTTAAACTCAACATACTCGCTAAGCCCGTATTTTTCAATATTCTTTTTGGCGTTTTCAAGAAACTCTTTATTCCTGTCATAGCTGTAAACTTTTCCGCCGGGCCTTACGAAATTTGCTAATGCCGTTGTGAGCGCTCCGCTTCCAGCGCCTGATTCAATTACCCGTGCTCCGGGAAATATATTTGCTCTCGTAAGTATTATTCCGATATCTTTAGGATAAAGAATCTGGGTTTTCCTTTTTACTTTCATTACCATTTCATGCAGGTATGGCCGCAAAATATAGAAGGTATGCTTAAGGTTGGTTTCAATTTTTTGCCCGAATTCTTTGCCGATTATATCTTTTAATTCAAGGAAGCCTAAATCGGTGTGAAGCCTGCCGCCCTGTATTTTTATAAGATAATTGCGTTTTTCGTCTTTATAAAGAAATACCAGCTCTCCTTCGTTAATCATAATAGTTATAATAATACAGTTTGGAGATTATTTTGCAATAGAAATATACAGCTGTCAGCCTTCAGCCGTCAGCTTTCAGTTCTATTTTTTTGCTGAAAGCCCCGCCACCTTATAAAAACATTTAAGCGGGTCAACCTGTTGGTTGAGAAGACTGATAGCTGACAGCTAGCCCAGAAAACCCTTGCAAAATAAAGGGGATTGTAATAAACTTTTGATACGCAGATGAGCACAGATTGGAAAGCGGACGATTACAGATTTATTATTATCGTTTATGTACCACGTATCAGGTAACACGTAACAGGCCTTTACGGCGTGATACGTGTTACCTGATACGTGATACAGAATCTATGCTATCTGTGATCATCTGTGTAAGCCGAACGGAGTGAGGCAAATGAAATATATATTCATAGTTCCCGACGGAGCAGCGGATTATCCCAATGAAATTCTCGGCGGCAAAACTCCGCTGGAAGCTGCGGATAAACCTTTTATGAACCAACTAGCAAAAGAAGGGGTATTAGGAAGAGTAAAAACTGTTCCTTCAGGATTTCAGCCGGCGAGTGATGTGGCAAATCTTTCGCTTCTTGGCTATGAACCGGAAAAGTATTATTGCGGCCGCGGCCCGCTCGAAGCCGCTAATTTCGGCATAACACTGGGGGAAGATGATTTGGCTTTTCGTTGTAACCTCATTAGCGAGTCAGAAGGAAAACTTCTTGATTATAGCGCGGGGCACATCAGCGACAGAGAAGCCCGTATCCTCATAGAACATCTCGATAAAAATCTTGGAACAGAAGATATAAAATTTTATGCCGGAAAAAGTTACCGCCATCTTATGGTTTATAAAAAGGGAGTTAAGCTTTTATTGGAGAAGCTTAATTTCTTCGCTCCGCACGATATTATGGGTAGAGGTATTAAGAAGCATCTACCGTCCGGCCGTGGAAGCGAACATATAATTACGCTTATGAACCGTTCAAGAGAGCTTCTAAAAGACCACGAAATAAATAAAGTGCGTATAGATTTAGGAGAAAATCCTGCTAATATGATTTGGCTTTGGGGCGCGGGGCGCCGGCTCGCGATTCCTGCATTTAAAGAAAAGTTTGCAATCTCCGGTGCAGTAATTTCCGCAGTTGACCTTATAAATGGCATTGGCAAAATCATAGGCTTAAAAGTTATTGAAGTTTCCGGCGCCAATGGTTATTATGATACGAATTATAAAGGCAAAGCTGAGGCAGCAATAAAGGCGCTGGATGATTGTGATTTCGTATTTATTCATATAGAAGCAACAGATGAAGCCGGCCACAACAATGATTTAAGGATGAAAATTACCTGTATTGAACGGATAGACAAGCTTGTTGTAGGGACTATTGTGGAGAGAATGAAAGGCAAAGATTACCGGATTATAATTACACCTGATCATCCCACACCTGTTTCAAAACGCACGCATACAGATGAGCCTGTTCCGTTTGTTTTAGCCGGCCCCGGCATAAATAGGCAGAATTTTTCCTCGTATTGTGAAGCAGAAGCCGCAAATTCAAGCCTCTACTTTGCAAGCGGGCCAGACCTGATGAATTATTTTCTAGGTAGTTTTCGCTGAATAACCTTTCAGCGAAAACTAGATAAAATATGCAGCAAATAAATTTAACGTTTAAAACAAAACATCTACTTGCTCAAGAAAAATTAAAGTTGTAAAATTGTATTTATTGAATAAGGCATATCCGGTATATTTATTTTTTCTAACGGCGGGAAAGAAAAATTATGCAAAATAAATTAATAGTACAAAAATACGGCGGTTCATCAGTTGCCGATGTAAGCAGAATTGAGAAGGTTTGCGAGAGAATAATTTCTTACGCAAAAAAAGGAAACAAGCTCGCTATTGTAGTCTCCGCAATGGGAGATACGACTGATGAGCTTATAACGCTGGCCAGAAAGATAAACCCCGACCCGGAAGAACGGGAAATGGATATGCTTATATCAACAGGCGAGCAAATATCATCCGCGCTTTTGGCCATGGCTATACACAGGCAGGGCTACGAGGCAATTTCTTTTACCGGTTCCCAGGTAGGGATAATTACGGATAAGTATCATACCAAAGCAAAGATTTTAAAAATTGAAACCGACAGGATAAAAAAAGAATTATCCGCGGGTAAAATCGTAATTATCGCTGGCTTCCAGGGTAAAAGCACAAAATCAGAAATTACTACCTTAGGCCGCGGTGGCTCGGATTTAAGCGCGGTAGCTTTGGCGGTTGCACTTTCTGCCGATATGTGCGAAATTTATACCGACGTAGAAGGTATTTATACTGCAGACCCGCGCATTATCAAAAATGCAAAAAAACTAAACTATATAACTTTTGATGAGATGCTGGAGTTAGCCGCAAGGGGTGCGCAGGTAATGCAAACAAGGGCTGTTGAGGTAGGTAAAAAATTTAATATGCCAATATATGTTAAGTCGAGTTTTTCCAAAAAGGAGGGAACTGTAATCATGGATAAGCTTCCGCATATTGAGGAATCTGTTGTAAGAGGAGTGGCCTTAACCGAAAACGAAGCTAAAATTACCGTTTGCGATGTTCCGGATAAGCCGGGCATTGCCGCAAGAATATTCAATGACCTTGCCAAACAAAATGTCAA
>Ga0265297_10005812_pt1 | contig 18418 bp, 18 predicted proteins | sample Munlanlwell13791_FD_192502 | JGI IMG/M metagenome (GOLD analysis project Ga0265297, IMG submission 192502) | Leachate microbial communities from a municipal landfill in Southern Ontario, Canada - Leachate well 137-91 | ecosystem: Engineered > Solid waste > Landfill > Unclassified | place...
CCGATACATATTGCTTCGTCAAAAGGCTTGTGTCGCAGAAGGCCATTCTCGCTGAGGTACTGGACAAGGGCCGCATAGATCTGGGTTTTCAGATCCGAAATATCCATGAAACGTCGCCGCGTATTACCTCATCGATTCCCGCCTTAAAACAGCGATTTGTTCCGGGAGAATTACCGTGTTTTCCGGAATCATTGCCTCTGCAAAAGAGGGGGGGTGAGGCAAAAGTCGTACAACCGGGCCCGTACTGGGCTCCGATTTGAAAGGGGGCATCCAGGGCTACTATATGAGGATGGCCTCCCGGCTCAGGGCCTTCGAAGAACCTGATGGTTCTTCTCTCATCTCATCCCTTGGGGATTCGATGCCTCACGGGGCACGGCGGGGCTATTACCGGAAGAGTCTGCGAACGGGTAATTTGCCCAGCGAGGCCCCGACGAGGCGGCCGAGCGACCCCCGAAGGGGGTGGGTCCCCTCCTAATTTTCAGAATTCAAGAAATAAAAAACGATAAAAAATTATTCCTTCTTCGCAATCGTCACAATAACATCGGCGACCATCAGCACGTCCACCTTCGCGCCCTTTTCCATGGATGGAAATGGAACATTTCATAAACCGTTACTGGAATTAGTCTGTATTTGGGGATAATACACCGTTCGGTTTTTTCCGAACAATCATATCCGATTTTATATATTTTAATTCTGAATTTGATATTACCTCAAAGTATTCTGGTCTTGGATACTTGTGGGAGGATGTCAATGAATAGGTATTTACTAATATTGATAACCGGTTGCCTGCTGATTGCGCTGTCAGGTCCGGTGAGTGCACTGCCCTCAGCACATAACTATGATTGTTCGGATACCACACCGACTGCCTCCGATGCACAGGCTGATCAGTCCTCAATTGGTTATACCAGTGCATGGACCACTGATGCATTTGGCTTGGATGCCTATAATCAGTTTAAGTCGGATGCTATTTTTTTCTTCAATGGTCATGGCCTCTACTTTGACGATTCTCATAAGGGGGGCGGAATCCAATTTTCATCAGACTCCTGGATTTTAGCAAGTACGGATGGTCATTATCCTGGGTCTTATCAGTATTACCTCTCTGATTATGGAACCGATATCAAGGATGTCCTGCTTGCAGTATACCTTGCATGCTACTCATCACATTACAACCCGTACAACGGGGATCTCCTTTCGAAGACCGTCACGGACAAAGGAGCGGATATCGCTATTGGATTCGATGGTGAGATCGTAACGACCAAAGGAATATCATGGTCTGAAAGTTTCTGGGATCGTGTCCGGAATGGTGAGAGCGTTTCAAGTGCTACAAGCAATGCAAAAGATGACTGTTATTGGCAGTTACCTATTGGCTATCATGGTATTGATACCTATGAAATCTCCGGTAGTTACAACAGTTACCTTACACCGGCCCGGTATGGTGTCATTTAAGAGGTGAATGAAAATGAAAAAAATAATTATTGTCTCAATTCTTTGTATTGCCCTGATGATTTCATCGGTGTCAGCATTGGCTGCTACAACTCCTATCAGTGTCGATGCTGCGAGAGAGAATGTACAAAAATTTGTCAATACCCCTCTCGTTCAGATCCAGTACCAGGAAAGCAAATACCTGGATCTGGGGGATTATTACGTATTCAGTACCGGGAATGGACAGGCTTATGTCAATATGTACACCGGTGTAGTTGAACGTGCATCATTTACTGATGCACTGGAATCTTCGGGTAACATCCGGCTTGATTCGGCCCAGGCTAAAGCGATTGCAGGTAACTATGCCGAAGAGAAATATCCGGGCTTTTCGGATATGAACATGCAACTGACAGGATCTGGTTTAAAGAATCATGGTGATTCCGGAAGTGAGTATTCATTTATCTGGAGAGAAAAAATCAAAGATGCTCTGACTCCGAATATGGTCGTTGTTAATGTCAATCCGGATTCCGGTAAGGTAATTTCATATATCGGAATCCAGCGGGAGATTACCTGTTCATCTGAACCCGGGATATCCCGTGATAATGCAATAAAAATCGCAGAAGAACAATTTCCGGGGATCAGGGTTTTCGATTCATCCACTGAGCTGTCTATTGAATATACTAAGCCTGGTATTCAGTCCCTGACATGGGTAATTACCCTGAAAGGTGAACCTGATGATCATGTGCTCCAGGGAGGATTGGTTGTAATCGATGCGTTGACCGGGAAGGTAATCGTGACCGCCCCATATCTCTAAATCGCCACGCACTCTAACGTGATATGATGCGCTCAAGGATTTGGGTATGGATAGCTATCATTGCTTCCATAATTCTTCTTTTTTCAGTAAATTATTACATACTCGTTTTGTCACCTTCTGGACATGAACATCAGAAGGAACCCATTCACATGACATACTGGATACTGGCGTCCGGTTTGGAACGAGGGCCTTATGAATATGAGTATCCCGTCATCATTTATGCCAAAGAGAATGGCGAAACCTGGCAAATCCGGGATAAGGATCGGTTGAACAATGCGATAGTAATCGAAGATCGCGATAGTAACAATCAGTCATCCCCGGTTAACACCTTGTATACACCGGATGTAACAATTGAGGGAAATACTATAAGCCTTGATTTTTTGGTCTGGAATGGTGCCGGTGAGGATTGTACCAGTGCTGTTCTCAATATGACGACAAGTTATGAGAACCTGAACCCGGAAACAGGTTCATCAGATGGCCCTTCCTATAATGGTGCCGCAACCCGGGTGTATATACACAATCTGTCATCCGGGGAATCTGCGGAAGTCCGGGTAACAACTGAGATTCCGGAACCCGCGCCGGGAAAAACCATCCGGTTAAGGATCACACTTATGTCTCCGGATGCGTTCATGACCAAGACGGGAACTTTGCGCACGTATGATCCCCACAGGCTTCCACGGGGAGATGCAACTTTTGTAATAAAAGCAAAGGATGCACCGGAGTTGGTGCCGTTACCTACACTTCGTGCAGGTTGAGAGAGACTGCACCTCCCTTTTTGCCGGGTGATTATGTAAAAAATCCCGATTAAAACCGTTTTCTGGATTATTACGAATTCGTACGTTCATCCAATAGTATTACGGTTATACCCGCCGAAAATCTCATGAAGGAGATATTTCAGGATATGGTTGATATTCCTCTTGACCGGAAAGATATCGATGTTTTATCATCCGATGTCCGTGTCACTATCCTGAAAACGATTGATTGTCGTGCAGGAACCGTAAGCGAACTTGCTAAAGAGCTCGGTCTTGCGAAATCAACCGTTCACGAGCATCTGACCATTCTGGCGGATAATGGTTTTGTGAACGCAGATGACCGCAGGAAATGGCGGACATATACCCTTACCCTGAAGTCAGTCAGGATCCTTCATCCGGAAAATGGGTACCGGATTATGTTGTTACTCGGGACATCCCTCTTCACCCTCGTAACAGGAGTGTATTTTGTTGTATTATTTATGAGAGGGGATACCCTTCTGGGAAATGGTATTATTCATGATCCAATTGCCTTTATTCTGGGTGAGTTACTTCTTATTTTGACTGTTGTATTTTGGTATTTTATCCTTAAGATACGTTCATGTAAAAAACTGCTTTTTTAATTCATACCATTGGAAATTGCGCATAACCCGTTTGGATACTTATCATAAATGGGGGATTATCATCCCCCTCGCCAAAGTACGAATAAAAATATGTGCTCTGTAGAAATCCTAAACTAAAACAGATTGCACCAACGACCGAAAGATCAAAGGTACAGCGTCTCCTTTTTTTGATGTGTGGTCAAAAAGAAAGGAGACAATTAAGAAATCAGCGACCCGGAATATCAGGTTTATCCAGGCCGCGGTATCAGTTGTAACGTCAACAAGAATATCACCTTATTCCAGCAAATTTTCAAAGAAGCTTTACACGCAACATCAGTTACTCGCGCTTGTACTTTTCAAGGATTACCGGAACCAGCATTATCGGGAATTCATCGAAGATATCGGAGACATGGATAACGTTCAGGAGATCCTTGATCTCCCGAACGTGCCGGCAGCGAGGCACTATACAGCTCAGGACAACGGGCTCGTGCAACCGTGGGAATGTCGGGTATTTCTCAATCCGCCATTCGGGCCCGGTGTCGAACAGTGGTTTTCGAAGTTATACCTGGAGCAATCCGTTGGCCGGACTACAGAGTCGATCATCTTGTGGAAATCCGCAACCGAGACTTCGGCATGGAAGACGCTGACGGCGATCTCGTGCCGAGTTTGTTTTCCTTCGGCCAGTATCCGGTTTATTGGCCCTGCCGGAGATAGTGGTCCGGGGCCGACGTTTTCGCCGGCGCTGTTCTATATCGGTGAGAGGCCGGAGCGATTCGAGAAGGCGTTTGACGTGATCGGGGCGGTTTGGGTTGTACCGGGGAAATGTACATGAATGAAAATCTCTCAATCCCTTCTCAATTTTAATAGATAATGCCCGGGAATTGATTAGCGAGCATAATGTGAGCATAACTTTTCAAAAATGCTCACGATATGAACACGGTATTTTGATACCTTTCCTCTTACCGGGTACATACTATCGATTTATAGATACGATGATAATATTCACATGATCACGACAGATGTTTCGGCTCTTGAAAAAGAGACTGAATGACTTCTGCAAAAGATATTCGATACTTCGATGGGGGAATGAATATGGGAACGATTTTTGTCAGCAGTGTGCAAGGAGAGTTGACACCTGAACGGCAGGAGATTTATGATTTCATCCAGGGTGAGACCCTGCTCCGGCGCTTTTTCGATGCATTCCTCTTTGAGAAACTCCCCGCAGGTGATCAACAGCCTGACGAAGCATACCTTGACCGGGTAGAGAAATCAGAGATCTATCTCGGCGTCTTTGGCAATGAATACGGAAGGGAAAGTAAGGATGGGCTCTCCTCAACCGAACGTGAGTTTAACAAAGCTACCGAGCTAGCGAAATACCGGATTATTTTCGTGAAAGGGCATGATGACGCATCGCGACACCCCAAAATGCGCACGCTTATTCAAACTGCCGAACGACAACTTATCCGGAGAAGGTTCACTGATATTACTGATCTAACGTCAAAACTCTATGACGCTCTTATAGAATATCTGATCAATGAAGGCAGGATCCGGACAAAACCATTGGATGCATCGGCATGTCAGGATGCAACAATCGATGATATTTCACCTGAACGTATCTCATGGTTCCTGCAGAAAGCCCAGGACGAACGGGATTATCGCCTCCCTGTTACTACTTCTGCACCCGATACGTTGACCCATTTGAATCTGCAGGATAAAGGAGAGCCTTCATGCGGGGCGGTTCTCCTCTTTGGTAAAAATCCCCAGCGTTTTTTCCCGGTGGCCACGATTAAATGTCTGTTATTTTATGGTACAACTGTTGAAAAGCCGATCCCATCTTATCAGATTTATGAAGGTCCTCTTTTCAACCAGGTAGATCAAGCCGTCGATTTTGTCATGTCAAAATTAAACCGGACAGTCACTCCCCGCGACGATACCCCCTCAAGTGATGTCCGTTCTGAAATTCCCTACAAAGTAATACGGGAAGCGATCGTCAATGCTGTTGCCCATCGCGACTATTCATCGAATGCCAGCGTACAGGTTTCGGTCTTCTCGGACAGGGTCGAAGTCCGCAACCCCGGCGGTCTGCCAGCAGGCTGGACTCTTGATCGACTGCGGCACCCGCACACATCGGTCCCACGGTATCCCCTCATCATCAAACCCCTGTTCCTGACGCATTACGCTGAGCAGGCGGGGACCGGCACGCTCGACATGATCACCCTTTCAAGAAAAGCCGGGATTCCCGACCCGGATTTTGAACAACAGGGCGAAGAGTTCGTTGTCACGATCTGGCGCACCTGGCTGACAGACGCGGTCATGAAGGACTTGGGGATCGATGAACGCCAGAAGATCGCTATCCGGATTGCAAAGGAGAAAGGGCGTGTGACCAGTACTGAATATTCAACCCTTGCAGGGATCTCACGACAGACCGCATTCCGTGACCTGTCGGATCTCGTGAATAAAGGAGTCCTGGACAAGCAGGGAGTAACCGGGCCAGGTACTTATTACACACTGAGAAAAGGACTCAGAAAGGTAACACATGACTCATAGACCGGGGGAGACTAATGGTACAATTTTTGGAATGTTACCAGAACCGGTTTCAGCCAATTGACTCAGAAAGGTAACACATGACTCTAGGACCGGGGAAGAATGATGGTACCATTTCTGGAATGCAAACGGAACCGGTTTTAGCCAAATGGACTCAGAAAGGTAACACATGACTTGGTATCGTACTAGAAACTCCGCAGGATAAACGGGCCTAAAGGACCCGCCTCCCCTCGGTGGACAAGGGCCTGAACACCCCCCTCAACTCACTTTGGTGCTGCGATAATTACCAACTCTGGTAACTCCCCCGATACAATTGTCGATGCGATGATAATTTTCCCATCAAACGTTGGGATCTTTATTTCGGTATAATTCACGGGCAAGGTATCTGATAGATTTCTCGGTTTTACCAATCCATCGGAAGCTAAATATGAAGTTAATGGATATGTCGGTGAAACGTCCCCCTTCAAATAAAAAATATCAAAATGATAAAAAGCACTTGCAGAATCACTCCTCGCATCGGTTGGACAAATAACATAATCATCACAATTCTCCCGTGATTTGGTGATCTCTTCTTTGTTTTTCTCGGCTATCGGGGAAGGACAATTATACCGTAAAATATTCTCATTACAGACGTTCTCAAAAAACACTTTTCTTTGAATATTCAGACTAAACCAATAATGCAGGTCGTCGGTGATCTTTTTTGTAGGGTAATCAAAAAGATGTTTTCTTTCCCCCTCTGCATCAAAACCCGTCAAGTGCCACTTCTCCCCACCATTCAGCAACGTCAGATGATCGATGAGATAGAATGATTTTGATGAAACTTTGCCCGAGTTATCGAATTTTGTCAGATATTCATGTTCGAAGCCCGGGTAAAATAAAATGTGACCGGCCGGGGAATGGCACAAAGCACCAAATAAATGTAAATTCTCCGTATCGTTTTTTTCGCTGGCAAGGAATAGGTAAGAAATTTTACCGGCTGGCGATCCCTCATTCAGAAGTTTCATCCAGGGCTTGAAGATAATACTTTTTTCATTGGTGTTGGTTTTGTGCTTGCCTGCATCAAAACTGATTTTCAATGTTTCCTGTTTGGCATCTTTCATTCGGATCGATGAGAACTTTTCTCCGGATTCCGTCATCCCTTGTTTGGACCAGACCTGGCGTTCATTCATAAAAAACTGGTTATCCTGAAAATTTGTGAATACGTATTCACTGTTGAAGGAAATCTTCTGGGAATTCTGGGAAATTGAAACAGGACCGGTGTTTTTTATTTTCATCTCAAGAATCGGATAGTTATTCATCAGATGATCGAGACCCGGGGGGAACTTTTCGAGTTCTCCGATTAGGACCAGATGCAAGTTTCTCTGACGATCCTCTGTCCGGATTGATTTTACAATTTTATCCCGAATTTCATCCTTGATTCCTAACTCCCTGCATATCCCGATAAAGAGAGCTTTTTGTAACAATGGAATGTTGGTTTTAAGTTCCTCGGCGAAACTCATGATTAACGGCTGGGTTCCATCGAATAACTTATCCTTGAGATCGTTTTTGATATGGGAGAAATCATGACTATTCAGATCGGTTTCAAAAATTTTCTCGATCTTATCCCATTTATTTTCAGTTGTGGGTGGAATTTCCTTGAGAACTTCAAGGCCGAACCAGAATATTACGAATTTATTGATATCTTTTTCATCCAGCCCTTTCCAGAACCACGAGATTGCCCGGAATATTAGATTGGGATCTGGATACGCGTTAAACCGGGTGAAAAACTCTTCAAATATTGACGCATCAAAGAAACGAATTGCTTCTGGGGTTGTTTCGGTCCCAAAGAAATCAAGATGGTACGTTGTGGGGACCCGTCCGATGTTATCTTTGATTTCGGTAACATTCGTTAGTTCGGCTGATGAACAATATCTCATCGTTGACAATGAAATCAGACACAGAATTACCCCCAAATGCATCGACGAAGCTTCAAGAAATTTCTCCTTACTCTCGAAATCGCCCTCAATGATGAATTCAAGACCGATGTTATTTGTTTTGTCAAAATTGTGGGAAATGGCATTTTTCATCCCCACGGTTAGATTTTTAGCAACGCAAAATTTGAAATAGCAATTTTCTTCGAGATTTTCAGGCTTTTGTAATATGACTGATGCCCTTGAAACATATCGTGCAAAAAATTTCATTTATATCCTTCCATAATTGCATCCTTTGGGAATCTTCACTCTCTGCATATTGAAGTAAAACAGGTTAAAGATGCTGAAACGGATTGAAAAAATCCACGATTGTTTTTGTTATCCCATCATCTCAATTTGCTCACTGATCTAAATCCTTTCTCCTTCCCTTCAGTAAAACCTAAGCCCCCCGTCCTATAGAGTATTATTCAGCCCAAGGGCCCAAGGGCGGGAGTAAAGTATGGCAGATTTCGTACAGAAGTCAAACGTCAAGAGTGCAATCCGCAATCTTGCTATTCCGATCGAAGACATTGCAACGTTCAACACGATCGTCCAGTCGGTCATCACCGACAATCCCTTTGAGTGTGTAGCGTATATGACTGCCGGTGAGAGCCACCCCCCGGTCGAGAAGACCAAGGAGGCATACACCGCGAAACTCGTCTATCAGGACACCGATGCCAAGACCGTTGGCACGGGCAGCCACAAGTTCGACACCCTGGCAAAGTTCAATGCCGGTGTGACTGCACTGCTCGCTGCCGCTGCGGTCAGCACGGCTCACGGCGGGTCCGTGATCCACGATCTCGGGAAGGACGCTTTCAGCGCCTCCCTGCGGTGCCATGACGCGAACGGTGAGCTCTACATGGTGAACTTCAGCCGCGACCGGGTCACCATCACTTCGTACTCGGATGACGCAATCCGGACGAATGTGGAGACCTGGGCGGACACTGTGGCAGCTCTCGCCTAAGGTGAACCTCGAAGAGGTGAGCCTGGAGAAGAACAAATGTTCTTCGACTTGCTGAAGGTCATCAGATCTGAAGCAGGGGAGGATATCAGTCCTCCCCGACTCTCCTGACGAAACGACCCGGAGGGGAGGAGACCTCCGGTCCCCTCTCTTTTTGGTCCTCTCGTCACTTTTGCGGAGGACCGCCATGGAAATTGAAGTTTTAGGGATAGTGCTTGCAACTGTGCTTCCGCTCTATCCCATGCTGTTTGCCATCTACCAGAAGATCGGCAAATACGATGAGATCGTCGAGGAGTTCAAAAAACTCCGGGACGAGCACGAATGCTACAAGGAGGAGTATCATGGTTTTTGAGAACGTGCAGCCGATCGCAACGGTGACCGGGCTGTACCGTGGAAAGTTTGGTGGCCTGGAGCTGCTGACACTGGATACGCCGCTCACCCGCGACGAGGTGCGGCGCAATCCTATCTTCTATGAGCTGGACCTGCATCCGGAGCAGGGTGACGAGAACCTGATCATCGATGTGATCTACGACAACATGTCACCCATGCGCCTGCAGGACCTGTACCGGGGAACGGATATCCCGCGAGGGGTCCGGTTCTGGCCGGACTGGTTCGACATCCCGCCGTATGCAGAGATGCGGGACGTTGACGGACGGCGGGTGTATCCCCGGGCCCCGGGCATCCACACGGTCCAGATCCGCACGGGCCATCGCAAGTTCGCCCAGATGGGCCGGGCCCGGGATTTCAGCCCGGCCAATGGCGGATATACAAGCCCAGTGTTCCAGATCCGGATTGCGGAGGAGACTGATGTTTGAGAATGAGGTGCAGACCCGGGCTGCCATCTGCGGGACCGGGATCCTGCTCGGGCTGGTCCTGCTGCTGGCCCAGCTTCCCCTTTTGCTGCTGATTGTGCCGGTCATTATCCTTTTCCTGGGGATTGTTGCGGACCCGGAAGAAACACACGCAGTCTGGTACGGGATGCTGAATACACTCGGCATCTTCGAACTGCCTGAGCTGACAGATATCGAGCGGTTGACCTATGCCGAGAAGCGGCATTACTTCTGGTTTGGCGAGGTCGGGATGGCCGCGATACTGGCCGGAGTGTTTGCGGTCCCGCTCGGGATCTTCATGGCAGGCCGGACAGAGATCACCCTTGCGTTCATCGGTGCTGCGGTTTTGTTCCTGCCGCTTTTCGTGTTCCTGCCGAAGCTGATCCAGCGGGCGATGAAGGCGGATACGGATGCAGCGATCGAGGCGTTCGGGAAGAATGAGCAGGTGAAGAAAATCTTCTGGACCATGTTCATCTCGATGGCGGGGCTGGTCCTGGCCCGGGTCGTGGATCCGGCAACAGCTCAGCAGATTGTCGGGCTGATCACGGGGATGGGGGGATGAGATATCACATGAAGCCTTTTCATCTTATTCTTTTTGTTCATTGACCTGTCATCCACATCGATGAAATAGTATTCAGCACAACTAAGCAAATTTTATTTAATTATAACAAGTAAAGTTGATCCTGTATTACACAGAGGAATTAAATGACCGATAAACTGAACTGGTTTTTAAAACCCACAGGAAAGATAGTTGCAGCTGTTATCTTCGGATTGATCATCCTTGCTATTGCGTTTGCAATTTTGAATAGTAGTGCGATGGTTCATTCACAACCAGATACCCCTCTGCCGAATACACGAACGGTAACAGACATGGCTGGAAGACAGGTAACAATTCCCAATCAGGTTCACAGGATTGCAGTTGTACCGATTCCCTGGGCATCAGTCATTTACACTGTTGACGGATCCGGAAAGAACATCGTTGGGATGAATCCGTCGGCAAAGCAGATTCTGAATAAAAGTATGCTGAAAACTCTCGCCCCCGAATTCAGTACGGTTTCAACTGATTTCACCAATGCCGGTTTTACGGTTAATCTCGAAGAACTCCTGAAATTAAAACCCGATCTCGTCATTCAGTGGGATTACATGGATGGGGAGATTAAGAAAATTGAAGGTGCAGGAATTCCCGTTGTCACCATAAAATACGGCACGCAACAAAAACTGGAAGATGGCATAACCCTTATGGGGGAAATTCTCGGGAAAGAAGTACAGGCGAAAAAAGTGATTGCGTATCATCACGATACAATCAATGAGATTTCAGGTAAAACCAGCAGTATCAATGATGAGAAGAGGCCGACGGTGTTCTTTTTAAGGGACGGGCAATTGAAGACTGCCGGAAACCAGACCTATAATAATTATTTATTCGAGATCACAGGGGCAAAAAATGTTGCCCGGGACATACCTGGCGAATGGGTCAATGTGAATATGGAGCAGGTCATTGCATGGAATCCGGATATAATCTACATAAGTAATTTCTGTGATATCCAGCCAAAAGACCTTTACAACAATACGATAAAAGGCCAGGACTGGAGCGCAATTAATGCAGTGAAAAACAAGAGAGTCTACAAATCTCCGGTGGGGATATATCGCTGGGATACACCACAGGTTGAAGCCCCCCTCATGATGAAATGGCTGGCACAGATCCAGCATCCGGATCTCTTCACCTATTCCATGAACGATGAGATAAAAACATTTTACAAGGAAATTTTCAACTACGAGATATCGGATGGCGAGATCTCAAAAATATTACAAAAATAATCTCATTTTTAATTCTTATCCGGAGCATTAGCAAATGGAACAAAATTCCGACAGCCAGCAGAAAAAATTCGTTCTTCTCTGCCTCTTACCCGTTATCGTTTTTTTTCTCTCCCTGTTCCTGGGAAGATATCCCATCTCACCTGGCGAGGTCGGACACGTTCTGCTGTCACCGTTTTTCAATTTTGATATGCAGGGATATGAATTGCAGGAGTCTGTTATTGTCGGGATAAGAATGCCAAGAGTCCTGCTTGCAATGCTCGTCGGTGCCGGACTATCAGTTTCCGGGGCTGCATGCCAGGGTATTTTCAAAAATCCCCTGGTGAGCCCGGACCTTCTGGGGGTAAGTGCAGGAGCCGGATTTGGTGCCGTTCTGGGAATTTTACTTGTGGGGAACGGACCTCTTGTCACGCTGTCTGCACTCTTTTTTGGTCTTATCAGTGTCGTTATTGTCTTTGCAATCAGTAAAATCAATAATACAACCCCCATTTTATCCCTGGTCCTTGCGGGAATCATCGTCTCTTCCATCTTTGCAGCACTGATAGCGCTGGTGAAATATGTGGCAGATCCCTACGACAAACTTCCCACGATAGTGTACTGGCTGATGGGGAGTTTTGCAAAAGCGTCCTATGACGATCTGATGCTGGTGATAATTCCCATATCTGCAGGGATGATCATTCTCCTGCTCCTGAGATGGAGGATAAATATCCTGTCCCTGGGCGATGATGAAGCCAGTTCTCTGGGAGAAAAGCCTGAACGGATGCGATGGCTGATAATCCTTTCAGTGACCGTAATTGCTGCATCCGCAGTAACCGTAGCCGGCATTATCGGGTGGGTTGGTCTGGTCATTCCGCATATCTGCCGGATGATCATGGGAGTTGACCATAAATTGCTGTTACCGGCAACGATTCTCATCGGTGCATCGTTCCTTGCCGCCATTGACATTATCGCCCGGACTGCGACCCCGGCGGAAATTCCCATAGGAATCCTGACGGCAATTATCGGGGCGCCGTTTTTTGCATTGCTCCTGAACCGGATGAAAAGAGGATGGATATGACGTTTGAAGTTACTGACGCGGAATTCGGCTATGGAACGATTACGCTCCATCGGGTCTCTTTCTCCGTTGAGCCCGGAGAGATCCTAGCGGTTCTTGGCGCGAATGGTTCCGGGAAAACAACATTAATGAAATGTATCAATGGCATTCACCGGTGGAAAAGCGGAGGTGCGTTTATCGGGGGGAACTCGTTTGATATACAGAACATCAGCAGACAGGTGGGGTATGTCCCCCAATGTCACACCCTGACCTTCCCTTACACCGTATCGGAAATGGTCTTATTCGGGCGGGCTCCCGCCATCAACCTGCTCTCCATGCCCTCTGGTTCAGACCGGGAAATCGCTAACCGGACAATGGAAGAGGTCGGCATTTCCCATCTTGCAAAAAAATCATGCTCGGAGATCAGTGGCGGTGAAATGCAACTGGTTCTGATCGCCCGGGCCCTCGCTTCAGAACCCCGCATCCTGTTGCTTGATGAGCCGGAATCCCACCTTGATTTCAGGAACCAGACCATGCTTTTAAACCTCCTGCGGAATCTGGTTAATCGCCGGAAGATTGTTTGTATCATGAACACCCACTACCCGGACCATGCATTGAAAATATCTGATAAGACCTTGCTGCTTGGTAAGAGAAAACACATTTTTGGCATAACAAACGAGATCATTACCCAGGACAACCTCAAAGATTATTTTGGCGTGAATGTCGAGTTGTTACCCTTCCAGAACGGTAAGGGGGAACGCATGAACGCCGTTGTCGCTCTGGATCTGGTGGATGTATGAAAATGACCGATCCGTTGTTCAGAAGGAATACCTCCCCTTGTAAACCTGATGCATTCACCATGACGCATTCATTAATTGTTCATTGCAGCCTGTTTCAGTACCTGCAGATGGTATGCCCTGTTGTATTCCGGAAAAATACAATGAAGAATCCTGTATCCGCTAAAAAACCATCCGGTGGAAAAAATGTCTCCTGATGCTGCAAAGATACGGATCGACGAACTATTCCGGTCGAAATCCCTTCCCCCTGCCCCATTACAAAATATCGGCCCCCATATCCCCCGTTGGGGGGTGATTAATACATCTCTGATGGTACCCGAATCCGTAGGGTTATGTATCGGTCCTGCGGGATGTATGCGTGAACCTTTTTTCGATGCACGAAAATATGGGAATGGTCACCGTCTTTTTTTATTGCCTTTATCAGAAAATGACGTTATCATGGGAAGCCACCTTCCCTTCGTCAAAACCGCATTACTAAAAATTGCCCGTGAGAAAAAACCCCGGGCAATTTTCCTGTGTTCGATGTGCGTGGATGAGTTATTGGGAACGGATTATGAAGAGATTGCAAAAGCGGTTGAATCCATCACCCGGGTGCCGGTAATCGCAGTAAAAATGAATCCCGTATGTAAAAAGAAAAACCCGTCCCAGGAGCAGAAAACCTATTCCTTTTTTAATAAATATTTTCATTCCTGTCATTCGGAACAGGCCGCAATTCACGAACCGGGTGTAAATATCCTGGGCGGTTATACGCCAATATCAGAAATGAGTGAGTTACCCGCTCAATTATCCCATGCTGGATATCCGGTTGTTAACCAGATGGGAGAATTTACCTCCTACGATCAATTCAAACATATGGCCGTGGCATCCCACAACATCGTTATCCATCCGCGCGGGCTCCTGCTTGCAGAGGAGATGATGAGGTTTATGGGAATTCCCTATTGTTTTTCACCGGTTTCTTTCGGCCTTGGGACGATCGGGGAAAAATATCGTGATCTCGAACAGTTTTTGCACACGAAATTTGAAATTGATGCGATACGGGATGGTGCTGAACGATACTTACAGGAAAATGTTCACTATTTTTCCGGAAAGAAAATTGCAATCGGATCGGGAATTAACGGAAGTCCCTACGAGATGGCACAAGCATTTACTGAATACGGCCTTGATGTCAGGGTGGTTTTTTCAGACACGATTTACGATTATGAATGGGACCATATCTCCTGGTTATCCCGGAATAATTCCGGTCTGACTGTGTACCGGACCTCTCATCCCCAACTCAAGGATTCTCCCCATGAATGGGATGAGATCGATATCGCGATTGGTAGCGATGCCGGACACTACTGTAACCATGCCCATGTCATTCCCTTATCGTTCGAAGTGCAGGGATACGGTTATGAGTACCTGGAGTATCTTATGAGTGAAATGCTCGGAGACCTCAAGCCGGTTTCCCGGGTTCGGGACGATAATGGACAGCAGGACCGGGAGAATCTATGAAAGGGCTGCATCACCTGCTTCCTCCGCTGGCAGCAGATTATACCGGTATTTGTTCCGCACTATATGATCTTGATGCCATGATCGTGCTGCACAATCCCAGCGGGTGCATGAGAACCGTTACGGATATCGATGAACCGCGATGGGCCAGCCGCCGGGCCTCTTTTTTTAGTTCCGGATTGAATGAATCCAACGTCATTTTCGGAGATGATGATGCGTTTTTTGGAAATATCGTCAGGACGTTCCAGGGTACGGATAAAAAATTCATTGCCCTGGTAAGTACGCCTGTTCCTGCGGTTATCGGTATGGATATGAACGATATCGCCACCAGACTTGAATCATCACTGAATGTCCCGGTTTTTGCTTTTAACACAACGGGATTTGAAAATTATTCCTGCGGAATAACTGAGGCGTATCTGGCCCTGGCAAAACATTACCTTTCATCCCCTCAGGAAAAAAAACCCACGAGTGTTAATATCCTCGGAGCAACGCCCCTCGATACCGGATCAGATCGTCATCTGAATATGCTGGTATCCTTATTGGAGCAGGCCGGTCTTACCGTAAATGCCGTATGGACGATGGGATCCCGGCTCGAAGATATCTCCCGTTCCTCGTGTGCAGAGTTGAATATTGTCATATCCCATACTGCATTGCCATTAGCCCAATTTATGGAGGAACATTTTGGAATTCCTTATATCCAGTCATTACCTGTCGGTATGCAGCCTTCCGCCCGGTTTTTCGCTTTGATAGATAAGATGATGCAGGGAACCGTCTCGGTGGAACAGTGGGCAGAGAAAGAAACGGATGGACCGGAATTACCTCAGGGATCCCGGGCGCTCATCATCGGGGAACCCGTGATGAGTTATGGTATCAGACAATGTTTAATCAACGATTTTGGTGTTGATGATGTCCAGGTAGCTTCATTACTCCCCTTGAATATGATTCCTGAAACCGATCGTGGTTCAAATGATTTCACTATAGAAAAAGAGGAGGATCTGGAAAACCTCATCGGGCACAATCATTTCGATATTATCGTGGGAGACCCGTATTTCAAAAATTTTATCGGCACAAAAAAACAGACCGCATTTATCTCACTCCCACATCCCGCCTTGAGCGGTAATGAATATTACCAGTCTGATTATGCATATTTCGGGGAACCCGGATACCGGTATTTCTATAAATCATTGTTTCAATAAAACCTTCAATAATCGAATAATGACCTCGTGAGTGAGTGGAGACAATCAATCGGCGAAGAGGAAGAGTCATCCGTTAAAACCCGGGTACCCTATCTCAAGTTCCCGACCCACTTTTTCGGGTTCTGATACCCCTCATAAAAAATAAGCCCAATACGGGCTCCTTTTCCTCACCCTGCCTCCAGACCAATACCGGAAAACCCCGTATTATCCTCTTTTTCAGTTCCTGTGGAGAATATCCTCTATAATCGCCCCGTTTGCCAAAATACGGCAGAATTGCACCTCTATAAAAGGCCACCAAAGGCCCTTAAATCGTGCCGGTTTTTGCCACCTATTTTACCCCATCCGGGGCCCGGAAAGGCTGCCGGAATGCGATTATGAAGGTCTTTTTCTCCGACGGAGGTCTCAAAAAACAGGGATTTTTGGGATATTCAGATATAATCTCGCATTTTCTTAACGAGAGCAAGACGTTCGGTTGCCTCGTCTTTCTTTGCTTTTTCAATGGCCGCAATAATTTGTTTGATTGGTACAGCGAGGGAATAGATTTTCTGTGGGCGGCCTTTATGCTGGGACGGGGCCTCATCGGTATTAATCCAGCCTTGCCCGGACAGATATTTTATCGCTATGCTTACTTCGGGCTGGCGCAGGTCCGTCCCGCGTTCGAGATCCCGGGATGTTGCTGTCGGAGTATTTGCAAGAAATACCAGCATTTGTGCAACGGTCTTCTTTGTGCCGATCTCGATGAGAAGGTTGACAAACTCTTCTTCCTTCTCGGTGAATAGCTGAATGGTTTGCTCTTTCATCGGTCACCCGTTTTTGGATTTTTAATCCCAATGGGATGAGACAAGAGAAGAATCCGAAAGGATTCTTCGAATTGCTTCAATTTGCTTTTTATTATAACATTAAAGCCATTCTGGTCAGATTTAAGCCGGTCCGCGTAGCGCGTGCGAGTGCGCCGCAGGTGCACGAAGCGTGCGGAGCGGGTCGGCGATCCTCTATCAGCAGATCAGGGGAGATGAAGATACCCGGTCACATGATCAAAGAACCAATAATCTTTCCCATTACATTATTCAAATGAACAGAGGAGGACCATGAAACAACCTGACCTCGCCGCTGATATTGACATGTTTGGACGGATGACGATTGCTCTTGAGGAGGTTGAAGCATGTCGGGAATTAGCCGCCCTCATACCTGAAGTCAGGACCAACATGGTATTTGCACACCCGCATGCAAAAACTCCCGACGAAGTTCTGGCCGTAGATGGCCGGATTACCATCATCAACGGTATGCCACGGGCTGCCGGGAGAGTCCGGTTCGGTGCATCGGGCCATATGGCCCGGTTCATCATCGAACTGATGAAGACCGATCCGACCGTCAGGGCCGGGATCGATTTTGCAAATCCTCCCGGATTTTCAGACTGGCTGTCAGACTATTGCATACAGCAAGGCTGGGCATCTGCTATGATTGACCGGAGGATCGAACCTGCCGAACTCAGGATTACAGAGGGGTCATCGATGCAGTGGAAGGCGGCAGAATCGGTTCGGGCCACCGGTGGGAGAGTGCCGAAAATTATCTGCGATGCCGGAGGAATGGGAAAAGAACCGGTCTGTATCCTTGTGGGGGATGAACCGATCGGTGTTGTACGAGATGTGTGCGGGATTGCACGGGACTATGCACAATCACAGAAATAACTCTTTTCCTTACCCCGATTCCTAACGTTGTAATAGTATTCTGAATAATATACTGTGAAGGCAATTACCATGGAACTCAATGAAATTACCATCAGCAGGGCAATTCTTTCAACCCAGATGAATACCCTGATCGATTATATGGAACTGGATGTGGCTGTCGTGGGAGCCGGGCCGGCCGGACTTACCTGCGCTGCACTGATCGCTGAAAAAGGCATCAAGGTCGGCATTATCGAGAAGAAACTTTCAGTCGGTGGCGGGATGTGGGGTGGCGGGATGATGTTTCCCCGGATTGTCGTGCAGGAAGAGGCACGCCGCCTGCTTGACCGGTTTCACATCCGCTCCGCTGTTTACGAAGAGGGATATTATGTCGCTAAGTCAGTCGAAGCGGTCTCCAAACTTACTGCTGCTGCCTGTGATGCGGGAGCTGAATTCTTCAATCTCACGTCCGTGGAGGATGTCATGATCAAGGCAGACGGGCGGATCAGCGGGCTCGTGATCAACTGGACTGCCGTTGAGATGGGAAAACTCCATGT
>Ga0265297_10005813_pt1 | contig 18418 bp, 24 predicted proteins | sample Munlanlwell13791_FD_192502 | JGI IMG/M metagenome (GOLD analysis project Ga0265297, IMG submission 192502) | Leachate microbial communities from a municipal landfill in Southern Ontario, Canada - Leachate well 137-91 | ecosystem: Engineered > Solid waste > Landfill > Unclassified | place...
TGGCCGGGTCGGTGTCCGTGTCGGTGGCCGTGTCGGTGTCCGTGTCGGTGTCCGTGTCGGTGTCCGTGTCGGTGTCCGTGTCGGTGTCCGTGTCCGCTGCATCGACTTCGGAAACCTGGAATTCATCGGGCATTTGGCTACATCCTATCAACGCCAAAAAAACGAGAGCTCTATTCATTGGGAACGCTCCTTTTTCTGATAAATTTGATATCGGCAATTGATACGACCTTCCGCCCGTATTTTTTTCGATATCGTTCATCCATGTTTTTGATTCTCACAACCCAATGAGGGGTTTTATTTCTGGAAATGTCGGAAGGTGGGCCGTCAAGCTCGCCTTCGTAAGTATCGCCCGAACCCGGGGGATATACGGCATCATAAAAGACGGGAACGCCGTCTATCATCCACGATCTATCGATTTCGTGCATTGTCCGATCCTTTCGAAAGCCTATTGTTTAGGTATTCAATGAAAGCGCGTTTTCTTCGGAAATAAAAGAAAACGAACAACCCGAGACCGCCGCCCACCAAAGAAAAAAGGGCGGCGATCAACGCCAAAGTTGAAATTATAACGGGATCACTTATCATGATTTTGGAAAGTCCTTTTCTAGAAGGGGCCCCCGAAACGTGAGCGGGGGCCCCTTTGTCTATGGCTCTTTTCGATAGAGCCGAATTATTTTCGTGTCCGAATCTCCCCGGTGTTCTTTCGATTGCCGTTGAAACTCTCGAAAGAAAAAACAGCGCTTGCAATCGTCCACGGTCGGCGGCGGCGGCGTTGTCGAAATTTTCGTTTTTTTGATGCGGCGGCGGATTTCTTGAGCGGCGAGCATGAGGATTGCCGAAACGAGCGCGGCGATTGCTTCAGACATTTTTAGGGCTCCTTTTTTGCCTCGATGACTGCCGATAATGTTCTATTATCGGCGGTATTTCCACAAGGTATATCAACAGTATATTCGACACCGCCGGCGGACTGCTCTTTTTTCCGATCTGCGGGAACAGGAAGACCGAAAAAAGTCGCCCTTCGACAACACAAACGAACCGCGCCCCCGCTGCTCACTTGGAGCAAATAACCGCACACTTCACAAATCCGTCTTGCCATCAATCAGCCCTTTGCGCTCTATCAGCGCTTTGATTTGGTCCGAGTCCAAAAGTATATCGCCGTTGTGTTGTATTTCGATCACGCCGTCGCGTTCAGCGATACCAAAAAAACCGCCGTCGGCCTGAATCCCGATCCCGGTATAGACTTGTGAACAAACGACTTCAGCGGAGCCGACATCGACCGCGATCCCTTCCTTGTTTGCGTACCAAGGGCAAATTGAAATTTTCATCGACCGCCGCCCTTTCCCGGAATGACAATCAAGGGCCGATTGTCGACGACAACCCGCGGTTGTTGTTCTCTCACTTCGGGAACGATCTTTTCGTTCCAGATTTCGCCGAAATGCTTCATGAGCGAATCGGAAACGTGGGGCCGGTCACTTTTGGTTACGTATTGAAACGAACCATCAAGCGGATTTACTGCGACAACGAACACAAAGGGGGTTTGCATCGCCTCTTTCATGGTGATGACATTCGCCGCAAGGGCAACTTTGAACTCATTCCCCGGTTGACTCATGAGCTCGGCGAGCTCCGCGATCGTTTCAACGGTTTGTTCATCCATGTTTTGGCCTTCGAGTTTGGGATCCTGTTCGTCCATGGTTCACACTTTCCTTTCCCGGTATTTCCGGCAGTTCTAGAAAAAAATTGATAGCTGTTTCGACGACTTCGTCGATTGAAAATGTATCGTCCGGATGTTTCTGCAGAAAGCACAAAATCCGGTCCAAAAGCTCGCCCGAAACGGCGACAGTTAAAGAAACGACCTTGATCGGCATCGCCGTTTCCCTCGATTTGCCCGGCGAGCTCGCCGCCGAAAGTTTTCCGCGTCCGATTTTTCCGCCGCGGCGACTGCCCGCCCCACGAGCTCGGCCGCGGGAACCCGTTCGACCTGGTGCGCGGGAATTCCGAATTCGTGCCCGGCATCAATCAATTCAAAGATCAGATCCGTTAGACTCCTCATTTTCTCCCCCTTGTTCGGCGCGATAATCGGCAACCGTCTTGTTGATCATTTCGGCGAGCACTTCCAAAAAAGGTTCGAGCGGGATCGACGTTCGGAAAATGAAAAGCAGTTCTTCACAATCGCGCTTTTCAAGTTGAATCGAACCGACTTCGATCCCCTTTTCTAGAAGCGGGACAAGCCGACCGGCGGCGAGCTCTTGAAATGTTTTGCTCATGGTCCTTTCTTTCTGCGCCGTGTTGGCGCTGCATTGAATTCCGCGGCGAAGTCTTCGACAAATCCCGCGGCAATATCGGCCACCCCATCGACAAGACGGTCAAGGGGGCGTTTCTGCGGTTTCGGTGCGCTCTGTATCGCTCGCGTGCCAATCATGACGGCCTGAAGTAGCTCCCGGCAATCCTCGGGCGTTAAAGTGGCGTTCAGACCGCTTTGAACAGAAGCGGCGAGCGTTTGACAAATCGCTTTCATTTTCCGGGGCATCATAACGGCAGTTTATTGACGGTACCGCCGCCGCCGTTCGGCCAAAGTGCCTTACAAAGTACCGACAAAAGCGCGCGGCCCGCCGGGCTTGTTTCTTCGTCCCGAGTCGCCGAACACAATGAAAGACAATTGTCTTTATCGATTGTGATCAAAACCCCGATATCAAGATCGGGAACATCGTGCACAATCGCCTGAATCACCCGATCTAGGCTCTTGCTCATTCCGCCGTTCCTTTCTGTGGGGCTTTGCTGCGCGTTGAGCTCGCTCGCTCAAACAAGCGCCCACGGCATAGAAATCACATTCACTTTGGAAAATCGGGCAAGGCTCCGCGAAATCGCATTGACCGTGCGGGCATGCTCCCGAAAATCCGCAACGATAGACATGTTCACCCGGTTCGGGCAATTGACAAAAGTTCATGAGTAACCCCCGTTACTGTACATATAGTGATATATGGACGGACCGGCCGCAAGGGTTATTCGAAAAAAAGTGGGGAGCTCGGCAACGGGGGGGAAGATCCCGAGCTCCCCCCCCGGGGAGGGGATAGAAAGCCGCCGGCGCATTTTGGGGGGGTTACTCCATAAAGCGCCGGCGGGTCCGGGACAAGTCCGGACGGGTTCAAGTCTAGCGCTTAGAATCCCGCCCGGCAAGAAAGGTTTCGAGCTCGGCTTGTAACGTCTCACCGTAGGTGCGGATATCGTTCAAAAGCGCGTCATGGTCACCGCCGTTGATCTGCATCAACTGATTGAACACAAGCCCGGTGTCGTATTTCTCGCCCTTGCGGTGATGGGCAAAGGTTCGCGTCATAAAATACATCATCGGAGCCATGAACGATCCCGCCCACGTCTTGAAGGCGTAATCGAGAATTTCGCGGGTTGCATAATGCGGATCGTCGATTTCCTCGGGTTCGTTGTCGCCTTCGATATCGTCCGGGGGAGCCGGCGCGGCCGCCGGGGGAGCCGGCGCGGCCGCCGGGGGAGCCGGCGCGGCCGCCGGGGGAGCCGGCGCGGCCGCCGTTTCGGATATTACCGCCGAAGTCGGGACCACAACCGGTTTTTTGACGGTTAGCGAAAGGGGCTTTTTCTTCTTGGTGCTCATTTTCCTTGTCCTTTCATGAGCCAATAGGCAAGCATCAACATTAAAATTCCCAACGCAAAGCCCTTTCTAGGGTCCTTCACAATCTTCTTTAAAGGCCCTTCAAGCCAAGCGCTGATTCGGTCCATGTCCCACGGCTTCGGCTCTTTTAAAACCTTCCGGGGATGCGGGAGCGCATTCCATGAGGGAAAGGCAGCTTGAACCGCCGCCCACGTGGGCGAGCTCAGCTTGTCCAATTTCTTCATGGTCGCGCCCGGGCCGGCTGTATAAAACAGATCGGCAATGTGGGCGAGCTCATCGATCGGAACGTCCGAAAGACGGTTTGAAAGGTATTTGAAAGCGCGTTTCCAGTAATGAGCAAGGACACCGATCCCGACTTGTATTTGTTTCCGGGCGGCGCTGTCGCTTTCGCTCTGCATGTCCGCCATGGTGTAGTTCGTTCCATGGCGTGAGTTAAAATCCTGTAAAGTGGTAGGCATTATTTGCATCAAACCGGACGCGCCCGATTTGTTGTTTATAAGTCCGGGTTGTCCGGCGCTTTCGACCTTTATCACCGCTAAAATGAGCTCGTGAGGAAGGGGAACCGATTGCAAACCGAGCTCGGCCCGAACAATCGGTTCCCATCGTGAAACGGAAGCAGGGATCACCATGTTGTTCGAACCACGGTTTGGGCGTCCGCGTTCGTCTCCACTTGAACGGTTCCCGTCAGTTTGGCGGCGATTCTGTAGGCCGTTTGATTGGCTTTGATTAAGGCAACCAATCGAAGAACCTGCCCGCCCGGGATCGGTAGGTGGATGTTTGCCGAGCTGCTCGAACCGCTCGGGAACCAAACCCCCGCCGATGCGCTCAAATCATCATAAGGCGTGCCCGGCAGATAGTCCGGGATTGCCGAAAGCCCTTGAACGTTGATCCATGGGTTGCCGACTGTCGACACATGAGACAAGCGGAGGAACCACCGAATATCGACCGAATCAGGGAAAGGGTTTCCCCAATTTGCCGATGCACTGTGAACCACTTCCCCTTGTGCCAAGTATTGATCAAACGACTTGACGATCCCGATCTCTCCAAATGGAACGGGAAAACGCGCAACTTCGGCCATCCAATCAAACGCGGGGTTTGCCTGCGTCAAATAGGTTTCAACCGGCGATCGTGACTGAACATAACGGCGCGTTGTCGGCAACTGCCATGAAGCTTGTTGACCGAGCCAAGGGGATGTTTCGAGCTGCTGCCGCCGTTGTTCCTGAACGGTGAGCATAAGCGACTTGTAAAGGTTCGCTTTGCCCATAGACAGCTTTTGAAAAGCGTTGAGACGTGGATCAATGATGTTTTCTTTGACCGCACGAACCAACAATTCATTTGATTGTGCATAGGCTGGATTTGCCACGGTGAACCCCTTTTTTTAGGCGAGCTGACCCCAATCGGCCATACCACCCACCACAAGCTTGACATTAAACACCGGTTCGGCGGGTGCGGGTGTCAACACTCGGGTGTAATGGTTCGTGATTCGAAAGGTGAGCGTTTTCGCTCCGGGGTAGGGAATCGGGAGGGGCAATTCAATCATGAAACCGAATTGTCCGCCCCCAAAGGCCGCCGATGCCGCAACCGGTGCGCTCTGGTAGTTGCTCTGCTCATCTTTGAATTCGATCGAATATTGCCCGTCTTGATACAAACCGGACGTTTCGGGATCTCCCGTGTTGCCGATGATTTGGTGACCGAGAAAGGCAAAAATAAAAGGCTGATTGTTGATCGTGACCGATCCCGTTTCAGACTGCCCGGCGGCGAGCGGAACCGCGATCGTTACGGGGTAGTACATCGGCCGCCATGGGCCGGGATCGGCGTCGAATCGAGACAAGAGGGGGTTGACACCCGTTCTTTGAAGTGACTGCTGATTCATGGTGTCCCCTTACTGCGTCTGAATTGCTCCCGGCGCATGGTATTGGCCGCGCTGCTGTACCTCTCGATATCCGAACAAGGAAACCTGAATACCGAACCTTGTCGGAACCGAGAAATAGTCACCTTGCGCCGGCGGTTGTGTCGCTTGCTCGGCTGTCGGCAATACCCAATCCAAGGGTCCGTTCAGCGATTTCATGATATCGCGGGCATATCCCGAGATATACAAGTTCGCCTCGATCGACGTGTTTCGGGCGATCGATATCGGCTCCGGGAACGGGAAACGGTTGTCAATGATCGGATCGCCGATCGTTCCTGTAACGACCTTCCACGGGGTTTGGTTCGGGAACGGCGCGGTGATATCGGTCGCGGGTTGCGCGCCGCCGCCGCCGCGCGGTCCATAGCCTGCGGGAGTCGCAAGACAGGTATTTTCGACGATAACGTCTTGTTGAACCCGGAAATCGATCCCGCAATGCTTCGGAAGGTCGAAAAGCCACCAACCGGGAACGCTTTCGGCCATACCTGCGGGAGACACCACGATCGAATTGATTCCGTCCGGCATGACGGGAGCGAAGAACCGGACGCCGAACGAAAACGCCTTGAAGACGAAATCGACATTGTCCGCGCTGTCTTGGTTGCAGTAGGCGAGATGGGAATTCCCCGCCGTACGGCTTTTGAAAAACGTGTGTTTCTCATCGGCCGCAAAATCACGAAAAGTCGTATACCAACCCGTTAAGGTCTTCTCTTTGCCGTAAAACGTTTTGCAAATGTTGACCGTATCATAGATCGGGTACGCTTCCGTAACGTTCATATAAGGTGCTTTCATGTCCTCTGCCTTTCTCCGGATGTCCGGTTTATGCGTGGTATTCACCGCGCTGTTGCACCTGTCGACGACCGGTGATGAGTACCTGAATCATGAACATCGTGGGCTTGAAGACATGAGCCGTTGAAGGCGGGTCCCCAGGCACATAATCGATGAACTCGTTGTTTCCGGGCCCCCAAATCTTCGAAAGCACATCGCGCGCCCACTCGACAAAGCGAAGTTGCACGCCGATAGTCGCGCGGCGGGGAATGTCGATTCCCGAGGGGAAAACCCAACGGTATTTCAAATCGGCGCGGCCCATACCGCCCGCATTGACCGATCCCGAGTTTCCGCCCACCGTCGACGTGTCGCCCTGTCCCGTGGCATATCCAACGGGGCCGTAACAGGCGGGAACCAAGGCACAGTTGGTTTTGAGCCGTTCGTCTTGGTTCGTTCTGAACGTGACACTCGTATGTTGCGGGAGCTCATTTTCCCAGAATGCCGAGATCCCATCGACTCGCCCGCGATAGGTTCCCGTTGTGAGGGTGCCGAGCTGCGAGGAAAGCGCCGGCGCGAAGAATCCCACGGACAGGGATTCACACACAAGCGCGTAAGGGATTTGATCCCGCGATTCCTGGTTGTTGTAGGCAAGGCCGATGCTTTTGTTTCTCGTGTTGAAAAACGTCAGGTCATCGGCGGCGGCGATATCGGAAAACAGCGGATACCATCCCGGGATCGGGTGCGCCATGGTGTTGACCCATGGGGACACCGCGATCGTGTCGTAAAGGAACCACTGTTCTTTAACGTTCATAAATTTCATGTAGTCTCTCCTTTCTTCCTGTGGTTCCTATCGCCTCAAAAACGTGTTCCTGTACATGTCGTCCATGTCGGAACCGAAACCGAGGGGGCCGGGAGCGGTGAGCGCATCGCCGAACCCGAGGGGGCCGGGAGCGGTGAGCGCGTCGCCCATGTAGGTGTCATACCCGGGAATGCTTTCCCCGAGCAGTGGGGCCGCTTCATAGCCCGGCTCCATGCGATAATCGTCCGCGCCGTTGAGCGGATACCACTGGTAATCCTCGCCCAAAATGAACGGCTCGCCGGCGCTGTTCGCCTCGATTACCCCGGGTTCCCGCGCCGTGTCCGCGCCGAATTGGTTTGTCAACCATTCGCGGCCGGGCACAACTTCGTTTTGAAACAGCTTGTACAGCATCAAAGCCATACCGCCCTCAAGAACCCGTTGACCGGTCCCCCGCTTGATCATGTTCGCGAGGAATCCGGCCGCGGCCGCGCCCGCCGCCCCTTTGAGATAGGAGGCATAATTCCAGGTCGCGGGATCGGTTTCGCTCGCCGCCTCCCCGAAACGTTTCGCGGCCCACTTGGCCGCGAGCATGCCGAGGGTGTTCAGCGGTACCGACTTCAAAGCCTGTTTGAAGTTGAGACCACCGAGGGCACCGCCGGCACGTCTCGCCACTGCGCGCCGCGCCCGGCGAGCTCGGGAGGGATTCCGCCGGGGAGCTCGGCGCGTTGTCGTCGTCGTCGTTCTTCTTCTGCGTCTTTTCGCCATCGAAACGGCTCCTTTCGTGTAATGGGCAGTTTTCCTAGCTGCCGGGTTGCGCCTTCGGGCTTTCCTCCTCGGTTTCGCCTTCGTGAAACGTCCGTTGGCCGCGCGTTTCCGCGTCTTTGACTTCGTGGTTTTTGCCCGGCGAGCTCGCCGCCGCGCGTTTAACAATAGAATTTCGCCGCTCATCCCGTGATTCCCTCCTTTTTGACTTTGATTCGTCCGCCCCGGAGGGCAACGACGGTGGGACGGTTTACATTATCGACCGAAACGATCGGATAATGATGAAATGCATGAATGTAGCTCGACACGTGCCCGGGCCGGCTGAACTTGTCCGACTTGTAGACGATATTCATTGCCCGCCCGATCTTGGTGAGAGACTTCGGGGCGATCTGTACCATGGTTCCAACTTCATCGTGTTCAAACCCGGTAAAGTCTTCATATAACTTTTCGCCCTTTTCATCCGTCGTCCGGACGTTCTTCCCGCCCCTCTTGGATAAAATCCAAAGTTCGGTACCGGATCGATTCGCGGCGAGAGAATAACGCCCGGCGAAAGGAAACTTGAGTTGATCGCCGCCCTCGATATCGATCGAAACCGGCGTTGCGAGGTCAACCAATAAAGCCGGCAACCATGGTGATTTTTTCGGGTTGCGTTTCGGTTTCCCTTCCTTGGGAACGGCGATGATCGCTTTAATGCCGCTCGCCCTTCCAAGGGGGATGGTTCGAAACGTCGTCTTTTCGAAATGGCTAACCGGTGCTTGACGGAATCGATGATAATCGGCGGTTGTATCGGCTTTCGGAACCTTCTTTTTGTGGTCTTTCAACCACTGTTTCGCCTTTTCAACGGTCCATTTGTCCCGATCGAAAATTATCGATTGCGTTTCGGTCGACCTTTTAAAGTTCTCTCTCATCGGTTCAAGCTCCCAAACGTTTTACCATCGAAAGCTGTGAATCGGTCTGCATCGACCACACCGCGGGCAATGCCGCGGCAACTGTCGGGTTGACCGTTGCGAAGTTGATCGCGTTTGTAGCGCCCACCAAAAGCGCGCCGTCATCCTGCATTTCGATTCGAGCTACCCCAGCAATCCAAAATGCATACCCTGTGATCGTCGAATAGGTGGCATCGCGGCCCGATTCGTTCACCGTCAAATCGGAGTTATTCCGGACCGTGATAATATTGTCAGAAGCGAAGGCGATCAAACCCCGGATAGAAAGCTTGGACGAATACGCTTCGAGAGCTCCCCCGCTTCCGTCTCCCGGGGTTGTCCCCTGCGTTAAAACTCTGTACATGTGCGCACAAGCCGCATAGGCGTTGATCCACTGAACGGACACATTGCGCAATTCGGCCGTTTTTCTCCAATTGAGTTGCCCCCGCGTGCTCATCCACTTGATTAAACCGCCCTCGGCAGTGACCGGGAATGTTTTCCCGATATCTTGAATGGTCATTCCCGCCGGTGTCGGGTTTGTGCTCGTGTCGACAATATTATTGACGCCCGAAGCCGAATCGCTTTCAACGGCTCCATCATGCGGGTTTTGAGTGTTCAGATCGGACTTGATGACAGCGGTTCCCGAAGTCGGGGGAATGAGTTGGACGAAGGTCATCGACTGCGCGCAAGTGTTATTGACTAATAACGCTTGAACCTTCGTGTTTCCGCTGTCCGTTATCTCAACTTGAAGATTCACAAAATTGATTCGCGCGCCGTCGTTTATGTTGTCGGCATAGGAATCATCATTTCGACACGAACAAACGAGGTTCCGAACGCTCAATTTCACAGTGGGCCTAACTATGTTCATCGTGTCGGCGGGGGCGAGAAGAGACAAAGCGCCCTCTAACACTGCGATCGTGTCCGCCGCTGCGAGACTGTGGATCGCCTGGACGTTTCCGTTTTCGGCTCCGCTTGTGGCCATGACAAAATTATTCGAAGGGTCCGCCCCGATCGGTGTCGTCATCTGAATAAACCGACCGACATTCGCGCCGATTACGCCCGTTGTCGATACGGTAAACGGTCCGGCAACGACCGTGGGAGCTCCAACCCCGATAAACGAGAGCGATCCATTCGGGCCGAAATTGAAATCAAGAACAACGTCGTCAAGAATCGAGGCAGACGAAACAAGCATGATTTTGTATGTGTGGTTGATTTTCCGGGGCAACGTATCGAGGAACCACAAAGAAGCGTACGGTTTCGAAGCTGCGCCCGTTCCCGTAGTGTCTGAACCTGTCGCCGGGTCCACATAGATCGTATTATTGGCAATGGACGCGGGGAGACCGCCCACCATTCCGAGCAATGAATACAGGTTTAGAATCTCGGGATCGTGGGCTTTGTTGAGGTCTCCAAGCAAGGTATCGAGTGTGAAATCATTCCCGGATAGCCATTGATTGTAATCGATGACCAAATTTCGTTTGAAATGTCTCGATATCCGCCGTTGTAAAAGAAAGCGCTGCGCCGTCAATATCGCCGCTCTACCGGTTGCCGTATTCAACAAATCAGACATTGCCTATTTTCCTTTCATCGTTCCGATCTCGATTTCGGCATGTACAGCCACAAAAGAACCGGGATCGCGAGAGCAAGCCCCCAACCTAACCCAGTTTTTGCGCCGCTCCCCACCGACGATATCGCGCTTTTCACGCTTTCAATCAAAGTTTCCCGTTTAAAGTATCCGCCCGTTGACTTGTCGTTTTGCCAGTCTTGGCACATTTGAGAATTCGGATCGGCACAAAGTGCCATGTCCGATCGTCTTAAAACGCCGTTGTATTGCGCCGTGACTTCCGAAACCTCGGTTTCGAGTGTTGCCCACCTGTAGATGATTCCCGCGACAACTACCGCGCCCAAAATCGCCGGTATAATCCAACCGAGGGTTGCCGGCTCCGGCTCGATAATGTCCAGATCGTTCCCGCCCGCCGAAAGCTTCACACCCAATTCAAGCCGATTCACTCCGCACATCGCATCTTTCAATTTTTCAATCTCAGACAAAGCGGCGAGCATTCTTTGCTCTAAATCCGGCAAGCTCGGCTCATTGATCGTCGTTTGATGCGCTTGCGCGAATTTGTGGGTTTGCCGAATAGAGTGATATTGTAACTTCATTATGTAGGCGCGAAGATTCACCCGTTTTGCGGTCTTCTCAGCTTTCGCCCACAATGCGAGCTCCTTTGCCGTGGGCGGTCTTTCCGCTTGAGCATAGGGGATTGTCGGTGTTGTCTCTGCGCCTATCATTTATGCCCTTTGCATAACAACCGAAGCAGTTGCCCGCGTAAAACCGCTTATTGCGTCTTGTCCGGTTTCGTTAACAAACTCAAAACCGAAAAGTGTCGCGTCCGCGGGGTGGATCGTCGGTACGAATCCGAGTTGTGCAAAATAGATCAATCCACCGGTGGGCGTGAGTGTGTTATTGATGCCGATATTTGCCACCCTCGCAATGCAGGGCAATCGAACCGTTGCGATGAAAGTTCGATTTGACAAATTGACTTGATACAAATCTAAACGAAACGTGGGAGCCGCTCCCACTGTAGCGACTGAAACGCAAGCGGCCGCAACCACAACTTTGATATCGTACAGATTCCAAGAACCGTGCGGCATTAGCCACGGGGTGAGCTGTCCGTTTTGATATATGTTCGTGCTTGATGTCGTCGCGAATCCGCTCGGGTTGCTGTTGTTTACTGTTGCCCGCGAAAAATAGCCGATCGTCGAATTTACTTCGGCCATGTTTTCGGCTTGCCAATACAGGAATTCCGGACCGGGTTCCCCCGGTTCTCCCTGCGGCCCGGGGTCTCCCTGCGGCCCGGGGTCTCCCTGCGGCCCGGGGTCTCCCTGCGGCCCGGGGTCTCCCTGCGGCCCGGGGTCTCCCTGCGGCCCGGGGTCTCCCTGCGGCCCGGGGGGCCCCTCGGGACCGGCGAGCAAACAATCTTGAGCAACAATCAAATTGTAATAGTCTATGAGCTCCGGCGTGTGGGCTTCGTTCAGTTCTCCAACGACTTTCGCGATATCGAAAGGGTTTCCCGCGCGCCAGTCTTCAAACGCGATCACAATGTTGCGTTGAAAATACCGGCCTAGCCTTCGGTGGAGCTCGTGACATGTCGCACGCTTCGCCGCAAGAACCCCGATCGGATTGTCTAAAAGTTTCGTCATTTTAACGTTGCCAGTACTGCCGCAAGCGGCAAGATCCAAAGTTTTTTACCATCGCCGCCGCCGCTCATCGATGCGCCGGCCGGTCCGGCCGGTCCGGGCGGTCCCATCGGTCCGGGAATGCCCTGCGGCCCCTCGGGTCCCATCGGTCCCATTGCCCCCGACGGCCCGGGCGGTCCGGGAACGGCCGTTCCCGCGCCGGCGCCGGCCGGCCCGGGCGGTCCCATCGGTCCGGGAATGCCCTGCGGGCCGATTGCGCCGGCCGGTCCGGGCGGTCCGGGAATGCCCTGCGGGCCGATTGCGCCGGCCGGTCCGGGCGGTCCGGGAATGCCCTGCGGGCCGATTGCGCCGGCCGGTCCGGGCGGTCCGGGAATGCCCTGCGGGCCGGGAGGGCCGGGAATAGGTGTTCCCGGTATCGGGATCGTGGGCGGGATCGTGGGCGGTTCTGAATATCCGGCATCCTCGGGTTCTTCTCCGGTCAATGGCGGAATCCAGACGATCGGCAATTCGTGCCCGCTCAAAACCTTTGCGCGCGGGTTGTTCGTCGAATCATAATCGGGCGTCGACTGAAGACCGGGCACCCCGTAGGATTCCCAACCTTTCGTTTTGCGCGATATATGATCGTTCCATGTGCTCGCGTTCATCATCAAAAGGTTTTTCTTGATGTTGTCCGCCCCATACGCGCGCTTTGCGATCCCGTAGTAGGTTTCATCCGGTTTGTATGTGCCGACCTTGTAAAAGACTCCCGGCTTTGCTACGGGCGATATTTCCGCCGGTGTCGGTAGATATCGCCCTTCTGAGTCGACAGCACCGAAACCGAAACCCATGAAATATTCAGCGGGGAGTTGACCGCGCGGCGTGAATCGGCCGATCGATCGCATGATCTGCGCCTTGTATGGACGCCGATAATCGAACCCGGGGAACGCCCGGATGTTTTGCGCGCGGTTCATCGATTTACCTCCGAGGAGCGAATCTTGTTGCCATTTGGTGGAATGCCTGCGGGTTTTGCTGCCTGAATGCCTGCATTCGTTGCGCTTCAGCGGTTAGAGCTGCTTTCAACATAGGAAGTTTGCGCGGGTCTTTGAGCTGGAGACCGCGGACCGTTCCCGCCGCGCCGCGGACACGAGCGCCGATCTTGCTCATGACCTTTGCGACCTTTCCGGCAACCATCAGACCGCCGGCGATCGCGGGACCGAAGCCAGGAATAAGCGCCGCGATCGGCGCAAGTTTCCCGGCATATTTGCCCACGAATTTGACGAGCGGCCGAACAACCTTCATCGCGACCTTTTTGATCGCGCCGCCCACCTTGAGAAGGACGCGCCCGAATTTCGATTTCTTGAGCACGCGACGGATACCGCCGCGAATACGACCCACAACCTTTTTGACCTTCTTTCGGATTTTCCGGAAAAGCTTCTTGAAGAACCCGCCGAGCATGCCGGGCGGTTCTTCGTAAACGTAGGTTTCCCCGGTGTCTCCCAATGCCATCATGCCGGGATAAGGTTTCCCGTTTTGCGTGATGAACTGATAATCGCCCAACGATAATTCAAGCATCGGGGTTCGAACGAGTCCGCCGCCCCAATTGTCGTTTTCGTCCACTTCAACGCCGATTCCTTGCAGTGCTTCGCCGGGAATGATTCCCATGCGCTGAACCGCGGACACCGGTCCCGAGGGCGTGTCAATGTATCCCCACCCGGAAAGGCCCACGGTTGACCAATCCTCGGGTTCTTCGTTTTCCGCGCCACACATACCGGCAAGCCCGTAGTCTTGCCAATGTTCGATATTTGTTCCGCCTAACATGCTTTCCTCGCTTTCTTGGCCGATGCCTGTATAATTTCCGCGATACCCTAAAAGATTCCCGTCCAAATCCCAAAACGCTATTCGACTGTGATCGGCAATTGCGCCGAAATGCTTCTTGGGATGCAGAACGGGATCCACTGTCACCCAACCGAATTTTGGAACCTGCGCTTGAATGAACACATGCCCGAACAGTTTCCCCGGGCGGGCTCGCACTCCCGTAGTGGTTCCAAGTCGAGTTTTAAAACCGATTGCTTCGAGCTCCGCGCCAAGAGCGGCGGTTACACAATCACAATCGCCCGCCCCCTTGCCGAATCCAACCCCGACGCCATCGCCGGCCATTGTCAAGCGCCACATTGCTTCGGGGGATGCGGTGAGCATCTCTTTTGAGACTGGATCTTTTACGTATCGCCAACGGTTGATAAAGTCTTTGTACAGGCATCGAAGCTGCCCAACGAAGTCTTTCGGGCCGGCAAGACTTGCGACCGCGGCCGCATGGTTTCGGATCGGTGGATACACCGATCCCGCTCTTATCGCTTGACCGATGCGGCGTAACGTCTCGCGCATCTGGCCTTCATATCCGCCAGTGGTTGGAATTCGTTGAACGGTTGCGGCGTATGGTTGCGGCATCAAATCATGGTCTCACACCCCGTTTATCGTCTATTTCACCGCCTTCATCCTCGAAATCGTCTTCATCGTCCATTTCCTCGCCCATGTCGGCTTGAAATTCGGTGAGGAAATGCCCGATAGCTTCATTTCGCTTGTCAGGATTCATGCGGCCGATTGCTTCGATCAAGGTTCCCGCCGCTTCTTTCGGTTCCATCGATGAGATTGCCCCGGCGATGTCTTTCGGCGGATTCAACGGCATAACCTTTGCGACCGGGGCCGGTTGCGTGGGCGATGCCGGCGCGATTCTTCGAGGCGGGGGAGCTCCGGGAGCGCTTCCCGCGGTCAATCTTGTTTTCGGTTGCGCCTTCGTTGCGCTTTTGTCTCCGGGGGCAAGAACCATCTTTAGAACGTCGAGGGCTTGGGGCAAAAAGTCCATATCGCCGCCGCCGTCCCCCTGTCCCTGATTTTGGCGAAAAACTTCGTTCAATTGCGCCATCACTTGCGCCATCTTTGAAAAATCAGCGATGCCGCCGCCGCCGCCGCCGCCGCCCGCTTTCATCATCTGCATCATCATCATCATGTCATTTTGTCGGCGGGCTTCTTGGTTCTTCATCCACTCAAGAAAAAACGGGGCGAGACCGGTTAAAGACGCAATGATTTTATCGGTACCGACTGAGGCGGGGGGATGAACCACCACGGGGGCGGGGTTTTGCTGATAATCCTCACGATCGCGATCACGGAATCGATCGCCCTTGCTGCTCTGCTCGATGAGCTCGCCAAACCTCAAAGGCGGATACGAATACAACGGGATCTTGTAGCAACCGGCAAGACGTCCCCGTTTTCCGCGCACCTTTGCCGAAAGCAGTTGGCCGCCCCAAGTGTCGATAAAATAATCGAGGTTGATCGCGTCATCGCCGATCGTGATTTCTTCGAGAAGTCCCGAGCACCACGACGGCTTGAGCCGTTCGATCAAGATCGTGACGCCCGGTTGAAGCGTCGAAAAGAATGAATCAAGGCGTTCGATCTGCTTGTCGTACTCGGGATCGCTTTGGTTCATCTCGTCCGGGGGAATTTCTTCCATATCGCCGCCCGGGGTTTGTTCGAAGTCTTTCGCCATGTTCGAAATTATATGTCCGAACGAGATCAAGCGCAAAATAAAAAAACGCATAGAAACACACCGGAAAACGGCCGGCAAAAGCCCGGTGGGGTCCCGGTGAATTCCCGGCGGATTTATGGAAGTTCGTCCATTGATCAACCAAGATCCGCCGGAAAATCTCCGGGCAAACGGGCGGCAATCAGTCGAGAATTGTTGACCTAATCTTTTGCATGAATATCGAAAAAAGGGTAAGGTGGGGCCATGCTTTGGAAACGGCCACCACTTTGTTAGGATTTAACTACCGCCAAAGGTAGGATAGATCCCTTACAGAGTCAAGTTTTTGTTCGTGGCCTTTTCCGGGCACACAATTTTTCTTCGATTTCGGGTTTGAAATCGGCCGCTACTTCTGCGCCTTTTTATTCGCAACCCCGAAACCGACCGCTATTCGTGCGCCCTTTGAACGGGCGGACATGGAGGGAAAGATGCGCCTTGCGAATGCCTCGAAAATCCGAACGATCGATTTTGCGCTTTCCGGCATAGGCGGCACGGGTTCTATAAGCCCACGAGCTCGCCGCGCCCTTGCCGTATACGTGGCACTAGTCAAAATGGATTTCGGGGGCATTGCTGCGCCGATGGGGGCGATCGCTGATGCCGTTTGGAGAAGTTCCCACGGTGAGGCGAAATCAATTCGAACGTTGCAGCGTGCAAACCGGGAGTTAGAAGCCCGCGGGTTTATCCACTGCCAAACATTCAGACCGGGAGAACGTTCGAAAGGCGCGGTGATTCTCTTCGAAACCGCGTCTTTTTCGTATTGGACGAAAAAAACAGTTCAAAACGTGCGCCCTTTACCTACACAATCGCACAATGTAGTTTCACGTGAAACAATGTGCGACACTGTCCCACATGCGACAACTTGTCACCCCTCCGATCGGACAAAGGACAATTCTCGGGTTAACCTTCGGGATATTATCCCAAGTAGTAACAAAGAGCCGCGCGGCGCGCGCGCGATCAATACGAAAGGCCCGAAAGAAAAACCCCGAAAAAATCCCGTTCTGTTCTCGCTCGTGATGGTTCTCGCCGCTTCCCGCGGTATGCATCGAATCGATCGGCGCACCTGCCGAGCTCGCGCCGAAATCGAAATCAAGGCGGCGGGGGCCGGTGTCGGCCTGGTGAACCCCTCGGGCGTCGATTGGGAATACTGGGCGCGCCATTGGGAAGAAATGCCGATCGCGGTGAGGGAAACCACCATTCGGCGAGAAATCTTGCCGTTGCTGCTCGGGAGAGCTCCCGAACCCGCGCCCGCTGCCGTTCCCGTCGTCGAGGCCTTCGAGGAGCTGCCGCGGGAATGCCCCACCGCCGAAGATTTTCGCGCCGCTCGTCTCGCCCTCGAAAAATCGGTTTCTCTTCCCGTCCCGAGCTCGCCCGAACCCGTGGCCGCGGCCGCCTATCCTGAAATTGACACGAACGATCCCGAAATGCTTCTATTGCTCGCTGCGCGCGATCGTGCTCGTGCTCGTGTAAATGGCTGGTAGGGGGTTTTCTTGCCAGATCGATCCCGCGTCGATATATCCCCGCAATACCTGGATCGATCGGTGTCTGGTATGCCTCGAAATGATTCTTTCGGGTATTCCGCGCGCGCCGGCTTCGGTTGCGAAGCCGCGGCGCAAGCTGTGCGCGGAATATTGAGCCGCATCGAGGCCGGCAAAAGCTGCATACCTCTTGACCACTTCCGAAACCATTCGAGCGGCAAGACGTCCGCCCGGTTCCCACCACCACTTGCCGCGGCCGTGAATTCCGATTTTCACAAAAACGGGGGCATCCGCATCGAGGGGCTTTTGTTGCCGCCGGCGCAACCAACGTTCAACCGTGGCAACGGGGCAAAAATCGCCCTTTGCGCGCGGTATGCCGATTTTGTGGCCTTGTCCTTCTTGGTCCGTTTTCGATCGCCGAATCGTCATCAAAATGCCTTGATCTGAGATCTCGAGATCTCCAACATTGAGCGCCACGAGCTCAGACCGCCGCGCGGCCGATGCCCACCCGAGCGACAAAATCGCGGCATCCCGCAAACCAATCATGAGCGAATCGCATTTTGAAACGAGTTTCTTCAATTCGATCCACGATATCGGCCGGGTTTGCTCGGGAGCGGTCCCGATGGTTCTTTTGATGCCTTTCAAAACGCGATTGACCCGATCGTCTTTGACCGGCGAGAACTCCCCCGCCGCTCCATGTATCGCCGTGATAGAGGTCATTCGACGGACGATAGTCGAAACGGCGGCGGTTTCCGCCATGTCCGACAGATACAGACAAACGGTTTCGGGAGTCGCGGGAAGTGCTTCGAGCTCATGAGCGATGCACCATGAAAGAAAGTGCTTCCAATCCGTTTCATAAGCTCTTTTTGTCGCCGCGGACAATGAAGCGGCCGCGAAAAAATCGGCCCGTTTTTCAAGGCTCCGGAGGGAAACGATATCGTTCATAGAATGCACCTTAGCCCGATGATGTCCACGAGCTCGACACAATCGCGATGATATCCGGAAGTCGGGCAAACGAGCTCGCCGCCGTCGACTTCTTGACAGATCAACCAGTGCCAACCGTATGTTTCGGGATTCACCTCGATTGTCTCTTCAAGTAGTGGACAAATATAAAACGTGTCGACGTCGCAACGTTGGTTTTCCGTGCATCCCGCTCCGTTGTAATCACAAACCGATTCGGGGCCGGTGTCGGTGTCTCCCCCGTCCGCGTCCGCGTCCGTGTCGGTGTCCGTGTCGGTGTCCGTGTCGGTGTCCGCGTCCGTGTCCGCGTCCGTGTCCGTGTCGGTGTCCGCGTCCGTGTCCGCGTCCGTGTCCGCGTCCGTGTCCGCGTCCGTGTCCGCGTCCGTGTCCGCGTCCGTGTCCGCGTCCGTGTCCGCGTCCGTGTCCGTGTCGGTGTCCGTGTC
>Ga0265297_10005814_pt1 | contig 18412 bp, 15 predicted proteins | sample Munlanlwell13791_FD_192502 | JGI IMG/M metagenome (GOLD analysis project Ga0265297, IMG submission 192502) | Leachate microbial communities from a municipal landfill in Southern Ontario, Canada - Leachate well 137-91 | ecosystem: Engineered > Solid waste > Landfill > Unclassified | place...
CCTAAAATATACTCAAACGCGGCATTGCTGTGCCTCTTGCGGCCAATACTTTAAAGCCACAACTGGCAAAATTTTGGTGCGGGCAAAATTTTGCCTGACCTATCCTTTTAGGCCAAAGCATAGAAGAAACTCAACGATATCAGTAGGCGAAAAGTAGAGCAGTTATTTATCAGCTACTTTACGCTGAAATTCTATCTCTTTTTCTATAGATTTAAATATGTCTTCCGCGGTAGCGCTATATAACGGAAAACGTCGAACTGCTTTAAGCGTTACCTTTGTTTTCATATCGTTTATCTTTTGGAGAAACAATCCACACTCTCTACCGGGTGCACTGAGATTTTTACCGTTCTCAATCGGAAATTCCAAAGCAGGCCTTACAAAGATAACGCCTTTGTCATAATCCCTAAAGATAATATTCACTCCCCAATCACGAACTACCTCTAAAGACGCAAGATAAACTTCCTTATAAGAATAATCTAATATTATTTCGGAAATATATGCATCACCGCGAGGATTATTTTCTAAATTATGTAGCTCCACCTCATACCAAGATAATTTTTTATCTTTATCTAAATCAACTTTTTCTGTTGTTACACAGCCAGACGTAAAAATTATTATCAGAAGAATTATAATTTTTCTATATAACATCATCGCCTTTCAATATATTAATAATATGGGTGTTTCTTCTGTCGCCAAAAATTTGCCCTTTTGTTTAAAACTAACCGCTTCAATACACAAGATTTTCAAGAGGCGGATTAAATTAGAATTTTGCCTAAATATATTAATAAATCGGCTACCAGTTTTCCACCAGCGCCTTCTAATATCTTCCTTATAGATGAAAGCCCCTCCTTGATCATAGAAGATTTAGGCTTAGGAGAATTTAACTGAGCTTCTATTGATTTTATGTCGGAATCCAATTCTTTTTTTACCTCTACTTCAACGGTTAGTTCATCAATAGATTTTTTTAATAAGGATAAAAAATCATACACTTTTTTAGAATCAAAATTCGTAGTCGCTACTATTTGCACAAGATCCTTATTCCCTAATTGTATTTGAGAATTTGAAACAGGACCAAAGAAATTATTAACACTCTGCGGTTCGCTTAAGGCTTTTTCCTTTTCTTGTACAGAAAAAGAAAAACCCTCTCCCAACACCCCATCCTCCTCAAGCTTTAAAGTCCAATTAAGAATTATTGTACGAACTGAGTCTATAATCCCCGCCATTCGAGAAGTTGGGAACATTAAAGTAGCTGGAAAATCCATTCCTGTACCCATCATGATATTCTTTTGAGCCTCAGATGGAAATGGCATTTGCAACATAGAAGATTTTCCTTGGTTTTTAAGTAAATTCTCTAATTCGGCAATAGACTGACCACACTTACGGCTACTGAATATTTTTGCCTCTTCTGAATCTTCAAACATGATAGGGATATATCCCCTAAAAGGATTCCACGCCTTCACCTCTCCTCTTACTGTTCTATATTCCGATATATCAATGGTCTTTTCATACCCATTTAATTCGTTATTTATCCAACTCTCAAACTCCTTCAATTTCAGCTTTCGAGCGATAACTAATCCTTTTCTGAGCAAATCTGATACTTGGATATCTTTATTTAAAGCGTCTTTTTGCAATTCTAGTACAATAGAATTCATATATTTGCTATCCTATGGTTATTCGAAAAATCCAAAAATCTTTTATTTTTCTAAATCTAGTCAAGTATCTTTTGCTTCTTCAAACAAAACTAAATTATTAAACTAATCTTACCACAGGTTATGGCGAAAGGGAATCCATATTCTCCAATATCCCCACCACATAACCATAACTTCTCTTAGGATTATCTATGTTTTTCTGCCCAATTAAATCAAATGCCTTTTTTACTTTCTGTTCGCCGTATTGCTCTGTCTTTAAGATTATATCTTCTATCACTTCGGGATTGTTTTCTTCAAAAACCATTTCCGCGTATTTTCTTGCCTTACCATACGATACTTCTCCGTATTTATCCCCTATTGCTTTCAGCTTCAATCCCAGCTCTTTCGGATCATAAAGTTTCAGAAACTTATACATCTTCGGCGCTCTTTCGACATATGGCTTATCGGAAAGTTGATCATATCTTACATCAATCAATTGTTTCCTTCTTAGCTCATCCATTCCCTTAGAAACAATATCCTCCCCAATACCGCCAAATTGCTTAATTATCCCAGCTAAGCTTTTGGACCAATATGGTTTTGTATCACTGATATTAGAACTGATTAAGTTTATTAAGAGGCAAAACTTTGCCCTAAAAGATAGCTCTCTATTCCACCCAAAATTAAAATAATCATCTGGTAACCCAAAGTATTGTTCTTGCGGTATTACGTAAACTTTCCCCGGGTCTTCATAATTAAGCAAAGTTATTCCCGCCTCTTTTGCATAGCTCGGTTCAAACTTTATCAGTTTATATTCCTGCTCTAATTCCCTCAGAACTTTTATAATCTGCCTTCTGTAATCCGTAGCATTCCAGCCTTCATAAATTCCAAGATGTTTGGCAAGATCATCATAAGAAAGCAATAAAACGGGGACTGTCCCCGCCTTTTGGGGACTGTCCCCATGCTTTTCGTCGTACTTCCAAAGCAAATACAAATAAACATCAAAAGCCCGCTCTGCCTGATTTTTTACCATAAGCGGAGCAATTTTCTGGCTTTCCAAGAAACTCCAGCTAATCAGCGTTGACTTACCTACAAATTCAACGTATTCTTCTTTTTTTATGGTCTTAAAATAATTTAATATTTCTTGAGCTAAATCTTTTGACTCAATCAAAACGCTTACTTCAACATTTCTGTCAAAAGCGGCTTCCGTCCAGTTCGTGCTTCCTAAAATAACTGTTTTCTTGTCTATAACAACAGCTTTAGCGTGGACATATTTTACAGGATCATCATAATAAACCTTTATTCCCGCGTCTTTAAGGCGCTTACAAGCATTCGTACTCTTAATCTTTATCTCCCAGTCGCTTGGATACTTTCTTTGGACAAAATCCACATTCTGATCTAGAACAACTTCCACCTCTACCCCTCTATTCTTTGCTTCAATAATTGTATTTATCAGCTGATTTGCCTTTGAATTTTGCTTTTCCGCGGATAACTCTATCGTAAACATTACCAAGTATATTAATTTCTTTGCTTTTGCCAAAGCTTCTTTTACCGCGGGGAAATATTTAGTTCCGCTAATATCCATTACATCAGCCTGATAACAAAAAGCCCTTGCCGTTATTCCTAACACAACGAAAGCTATTAAAAAAATTGAAAGGTATTTTTTCACTTTAGGATAAAATTTTTGTAGCTCACCCATGAGCCACAACCTATATTTGTAGCTCATTTATTGTATTATATGAGCCACATTTCAACATTATGCACCATATACCTAATCGCCAACTAATCGCCACAATCGCCAACCCTTCACCAACTAATTGCCAATCAAAACATAACTAATACTACGCCCCTTGCCTTTTATTTTGAAAACCTTCTTTTCAATAATATCTTTGAGATCTTTTCTAGCCCCCTCATCAGAAAGACCTGTTAACTGCCTATATTCACGATTCGTTATTCGCCCTTTTTCCTTTACATATTTAACAGCCTTTATTTGACGTTCAATTAACCCTCTTCGAACCAAAGTATCTTCAGTGAAAATATCCTTCGGTAATATTGAACGGAATTCTTTATTTCTAACCAACACAAACTCCGGTTCAGGCGTATGCTGTGCCTTACATTGCTCCATCATCTCAATCGTTCCTGTACCTGCCCGTTGAGCATAATCTGCCAGATACAACACGTTTGCAAGATATGGATTGGCCGGAAAAGATGTATGTGGTTTCTTTAAATCTTCAACTGTAAGTTCCTGGGGAAGACTACCAGAATTCCAGACTTCAACTCTGTCCGCAAAGACCATCACTTGAACACCAGAAGTATTATTGTAATTACGATGAGCAACTGCATTCACGATCGCTTCCTGAATAGCAAACTCGGGAATTTCATAAACCCGTTCAAACCGTGCTGAACCAACTTTCTGAATAACAGGAAACTTAACAGCGTCAAGAACAAATGCCCGCGCCTTATCAATCTGCTCAAATAAATTTTCACTGTAAACCTGGTAATTGACAAAAGGTTTTCTCACTTCAGTACCAGAGAACTGTAAACACTTAACTTCAGCTTGGATAAAAAATTTGTGCGGATCCTTACCAAAAAGTAAGACAGCAGCATTTGTTAATTTACCTTCCTTCATAAGATCTAAGTGCACAAAGACATCTTTAATTGGCGCATCTTGCTTTAACGGATATTTCCGCGAGGCTTTTGCCGTTCTCAAAAACCAACGCACCTTCTCCTCGTCAATATCTGACAGCTTAGCATCCTTACAGACCCTTTCATCAAAAACCCCTCGTCCGACAATACCTTCTTCTTTAAGAAAATCAATTAAGCTTGAGTGTATTAAACGCGTTAGCTCAACCGTATCGCTAAATCGCTTACGGACGAACCCCTCGCGAACATCTCCAATTTCTTTTATTAGCCGCTGAACCTCTATATCGCGTTTTTTATCATTTGCCCCATTCTCGCTTTTAATATAAATAAGAATGGTTTTATCAAGTTTTTTTGCTTCTCGGTATTCTTCTTCAGTAGAAGATATTCCGCCTTGACCTACATATCCATATTGTTGACCAATAATTCCAATGTAAATATCACTATCACGCACTTCTTTCAAAAAAACAGATTTGGCTGACTTACTTTTAGCGCATACATCTTCAAATAAAAATACCTCGAAATATTCCGATAACAGAACTTCACCGATAATAAAATCTTTTACCGCTCTTCGTTCAGCTTTGAGTTCTTTTTGAACACCGCTTATAAATATTTTATATTTCATATCCTAAAAACTCCTTTCTTGCGCCATTATTATCTTCTTCCTACAATAATAGACGCAAGAGAAAGCAAAATCTAACTAAAATTTATCGTTCTTCAACTTCTATGCTTATCTTTTCCACTCCAGCAGGCAATTTATGCTTTTCTGTATTATTAATTGTATATTGCCAATCGTCATAATCAAATGCTACTGCAAAACAACGAACCGCTTCTTTCCCGTCAAATTTAACTACAAATCCGCCTTCAGCCATTTGAAAGCCTCCTATTTTATCTTATTACACCACTTTTTCTATTTAATTTTATTTTATACTAATAATTACTCGGATTAGATCTACCTATTCTAACTCGATTGCTATTACTTATTGTGAATGTAGGTTTTATAGCTAATGCGAATACAGCTGTGCCCAAAATTCTCCTAAAAACACTTTTTCATTCTTACATCATCCCGCGAACGGTTGAATAATTGTCTATGTAAACTATCAACTTTCCTAATGCTATATAAGCCCTGGTAACATCTTCTTCTCTACTACCCTTAAGTCCTTCATGAACAATTTCATTCCTCTTTTTATACAAGCACTCATTCCAATCAATGTATTCATGTATGCTTTCATCAATTTTTTTATTTAAAAATTTTGGCATCTGTTCTTTTAACTTGCTTAAAAACGGGCAATTTAACCCGTTTATTATTTGTTCGTCTGATTTATTAACTAATTTCATTTGTTCCTTTAGTGCAAAATCCAAGAAAACTTCAAAACTTGTTTCTAATAAAACTATGGATAGATCATAATTTTTATATTTGAAACACTGCTCTTTAGCTTCTAAGAAAATTTCGAACCAAAGGGGAGTTGTATAATTATAATCGATCCTTCTTTGGATTCCTTCAATTTTAGAATCATCAAAATCTGCAACAAAGGGCTTAATTAATCTTGATGTTTCCCAACTCAAAGCAGAGCTTAATGGTTTCAAGTTGACTTTTTCGCCGGTCTTTGTTTGATTATAAATATCAAAACCTTCATTGAGAATCTCAAAAAGATTGATATGTTCCAAGTCACTCGTAGAAATAACTGAAACATTAATATCGGATGTTACGTCTCTATATACTTTAAGAAAATAATTAAACACATCGACAGCATTTGGTATGAGATTATCCTCGCTTGGAATCTCATCATTTAAATATTGAATATAGAAAAAGACCTCAGTATAAAAATAATGAAAAGCCGTCTCTCCATAAACTCCATCTTCAATATATCCAACAATATTCTTATTCTTTGACGTTCTTACTTCTGCTATCCAATATTTTTCTTTGGCGGGTGACTCTAATGTAATGCTGTGAGTAATGTCATCTTTGACCCAGCTTGAATTGTTTTTAGCAAAAAGGACATTCCGATGTCTCGATATAACACCATTACGTTTAAACCAAATAACGTTTATACATCTATTATCATTTCTAATGGAAAGACTTGAATCTTTAAGTGCTATTCTAAACGGTAAATTAAAAGTCACTAAGAAAGTTTTCTTCATTTTTAAAACTCTTACATTTTATTAACTCTATTCGGCTAGATCCATCCTTTTTGATAGATGCTGAAAGCTTGGTTTTAACCGACCTATCCACATTTCATCTGCAAAGTTAGAATATACTGATCTAAATCATTTTGTGTTACTAATTGGTTGCCTTAAAGTTACCGTTTCGGATACTAAAAACGTGCCCAAAAAGTGTCTAAAATCTCAATAAAAAAGAATATTCACGCGCTATACACTCTTTATTGATTTAGGATTTCTTTTTAAATAACTGCAAAGTTTTATTAAATGTTCATTTGTCGATTGATTGAACAAGTAAATCTCTTTTCCTTCCGACTCATCTCTCCAGATGTAAAGACTTATTCGGAGCTTTTCCTTCTTAATACGCCCTTCCGAAAAAGCACGGTAAATTGGAGACTTCCGCCCTCCTTCAGCTAGGAAATTACCAGTTGTGACAGCAATCAAATCATTACAATCACACATATGATTATGGTTTACGAAAACTAACACATTTGGGTATATTAACCTTGGGTTAACTGCATTAAATTGTTGAACTGCCTCATGGATTTTATTCGATAAATTATTGAATATTGGATCGTTACGAACACCACCAACAATAACGTCTGATGGCGCTTTATCAAATTGCTTATCCAGCCACTCATCCTTAGAAACTGTTTTAACTTCACAGAAAAAAGCCAATTTATGTATTTTAAAAACACGAAAATCAGGAGTTTTTGATCGGTGTTTTTCTTCATTCGAGAATCTTTCTGGCCGAAGATAATTCTTCTTAAGTAATTCAACAACTAATCTTTCGTCTTTATCCATTTCTGAACGAATCATCGAAGATCAACTCTATATATAATTAAACACCAGCTTGTTCTTGTGGCAACAATCCTTCAATTTTATCAAATAATTCTATAAAAAACGGGTTGCTAATTAATAAATTATCTATCAGTTTGAAAAATTTATCATCTAAGCTTTTGTTATGATTAAAATAGAACTTTTTCTCCTCTTCTCTTAATTCAAATGCAGCAGTGTTTGAATGAAAATTAGGATGAGAAAACTCACAAAGATGCTCATAACAATCTGTTAACATGATATGTTCATTCGCAGTGCCTTGTAAAATATATTTACTCACAGATCGATCAGCATACTTGAGCATATCCAATATTTGTCTTGCTTCCATTTCGTTATTTACTGCTGCATCAAACTTTAAGATTTTTTTGTCTCTAGTCCCTAAAAGTAGAACAGCAATATCATGGTCTACAATTCTTGCTTTAAGATTACCCTCGGCTAATGAATTCAACCTACTATGTAAATAGCCTATTGCCGCGGTTGTCTCAAAATGACCCCTAATAGAGAGAGTCATTGAATACGCATTGTTATCCAATAAAGCGACAAACGAACCCGAAAAAAGATTAATCGCTCTATGTAGTAGAACCTGACGAAGAACTAATGAATATTGCCTAATCCTTCTTAAATCACCCCACTCACCTTGAGGTTCACAAACTAGTGATTCTACTGCCCTACAAATAAGCGCTTTGTAGGAGGCTTCAAATTCAGATACATCCATTCCCTTCGCCTTAAAAGAGCTTCTTAATCTCTCAAAATCCATATAAGAACACCTCGTTCTCCGCCACATAATTATTATCAACTACAATATAGCTAATTACAACTAACTAAATACAACCTTGCGCCCAAAATGTGCCCAAAGATGTTTATTAAAATCGAATTGCTATTTTTTAGTCTTTTTTTCATTGTAAAAACCAAATAATGGCATTTTTTCATTAAACTCGACAAAATTAAAAACATAATTGCTCATCTTTAATCGCCGCTCCACTTTAGCATAATTGTTTTTTATTAATTTTATTTGGGGAGGATCTTGAATATAATTAATCAATTTATCATTAGTTATTCCCCCAAGAAGGTTTGGATCATTTAATTCAATGCGATCATTTCCCATAACAATAGCAAAACACTCTCTACTAAAAAACCTGACAAAAGCCGATTCATCAACTACATAACATCCATTAGCAAATAATGGACTCCCAAGATTGGCTTTAGATAAAATAATCTTGTTAATTTTGTGAGGCTGCCATTTTTCTCCAACATCTATCTTTTTTCTTAAAGTTTCACTACGGAAAGAAAAATAATCAGAAATTCTTGCAAGTTGCTCGCTATCTTCACTTATTTTACTTAGTAGTTGATAATATTCTTCTGGTTCCCTAGGCTGGATATAGCTTTTACACTCAAGAAAATACAAATCATCTGATATTTTAAAAAACACATCACATTCATAATCAGAGCCTTCTTTACTTTCTTTTAGATTAACCGCGACTATGCCAGCTTCATTTATTAAGCTAGTAATATCATTTTGGAATTTATACCCCTTAAAAGAAATATCAATTCCTTTTTTGCAAAAATTTGACAAAAGAGATTGCGATGCATCGAGATTAGTAATAGTAGAAGGAAGACATAATATTTTATCCTCAAAACTAATAAACGGACAATCTAAGATATCATCTACTCCTCTTGTAAATATTAAGTTATCGATGATTATTTCTGCTTCTTTTATTTCAATACCGCCCTGAACAAAATCATTAATCCATTCTCCCTTATCCCTTAAAAGACACCAATCATTCACGGAGAGTTTCAACCCTATCTGTCTCTCGCTTGTAATCTTTTTTCCAACTTCATTTATTATTGTAAAGGCACGCAGCCATACGGAAATCGCTACATCTAATACTGTATCTTTTAATTCATGAGATCCCAAAAGCTCTTCACATAGCATACCTGCAAAGACCTCGCCATAGCTACGAAGTCCTTTTGGGAAAACGTCGGCTGTAGTAGGTTGAAAATTTATTGTGTGCACCACTTTAAGATATTCAATGGACTTTTGATTCTTTAAATGAACAAACCTAGAAAGAGAGGTCTCTCTAGATAGATATTCATCTTCATCAATCGGAGAGAAAAAGATATTATTCCCTTCTTGTTTTAATATGCAATCAGAAAACATCCAGCTTTCATAAGTGAATTTCAATCTATTAAAAAGATCAAAAAGTTGTAAATACCTAGCAGAAATATCTAAATCTTTTTTTAGAAAAACTTTATCACTACCAGCAAATGGTATTTTTTTATATATAAAAAACTTGATAATTTCTCCTACATACACTACATAGCTATCATATATCTCAGAAAACCGCATCAAATCTTTAACGGGATCTAGCGGCGCTCCACTTAAATCTAGCGGCCTCTTAGCAATAGGATATTTATTTTTTATTTCATCCCAATTACAAGATATTAATCCTCCTGCGTATTCCATCACCCCGCTTACAATATTCTCACTTGCTACTAGAAAAGAAGAAACACAATCTGCTTCGGGAATAGTATCAAATCCCGCTTTACTCATAAGCGAGAAAAAATCCTTGAATAATTCACCAAAGACATTAATTTCATTTACTAATCGTCTTATATCAACATTATCTTCTCCATTAGCGGCTTTTAATAACTTTACTACATCGTTGAATAAACCACTGTTTGTATTATTACCATATACACAATGACAAATTCCAGAAACTTTAACTAACTTAATAGCCTGAGTTAATCCATCTTCAAACATTACCTTTTTAACTAAATCAATAAATTGTTCCGGTTGCTTCACAATTAATTGCCTTATCTCATATACTTTAAATAATTCTTTGTCTATAATCATTTTTACTAGTAACCTAAAATTAAAAATCTAACTTCTCTACTGCCTTATCCACATGCTCATCCGCAAGATGTGAATAAAATTATGGATCGTTTCTATTTATCAAAAACCCGAAGCGTCCCCTAGTTTTATTCTTGCTCTGTTTTTCTGTCTACTCTATTTCCAAGACCTAGCCCTTACAACTAATTGATAATAAGTGAGCTGGATACTGTCAGGGTGTCACCTTGGAGAACGTCCCCAGTTCCCATTTCTATATTCATCGGCAAATTTAGATACTGACTGCACTCTTTACTCAAGCCATTTTCGATTATCCTTTTTCTTTTTTCGGCAAAAGTGGTGGCGGATTCGCCTTCCGGAAAGCTTGGAGAAACTTGTCTCTATCGTTTAATCGAATCAGAATTGGGTTCTCGCAGCTCGATGCTTTGCCAAACAGCACGGCGTGACGCTCCAAAATAGACGACAAAGAATTCGCATAATCCTTACCGATATAATTTGCCAGAAATTCCTTCCCGGTCTCGTCGAAAGTCCTCATCGCAAAGACCGTATTGCATTGATTGAGGATAGTCTTCGTGACGTTGGCGGTTCGCTGCGCTACAACAAGGCATCCCAACCCGAATTTTCTGCCCTGCAAAATTGCCCTAGCAGTCCCGTTGCAAGCTTCCCTGTCCGAAGGCGACGCTACAGAGGTAAATTCTGGAACAAGCGAGTGCGCCTCCTCATACACCAAACAAGCGCGAGCTTTAACGGACATTTTATCTTGTAAAAGTTCAAGGGTGGTTTCCGAAATCAACCGCGCTACTTCAACAGGAGTAACACTCCATAGTGCTGCTCCACGCCTCCACTCCGAACCAACTCTGTATTGTCCCGGCTCTTTTAACTGTTTGCTGCCAACAACCTGCGCCGGGTTATAAATTTTTAAACAGTATGGGTTGTTCTCTCGAAGGAAATCGGTCAAATCTAATAGAATAGCCTCACGCAAGGCAATAATACTACCGCCTTGTTCTGGATTTTCTGCCCACGCGTCACGATCCTTATTTCCGGCCAATTCGATACGTGCGAGACATTCTTTCTCATGGTCTACATCATAAAACTTAGCAAGTTCATCCGCATATTGGTTTGTCAGATCAAGACAGATAACCTTGATTCCTGCGGTTATCATGCGTTCGACCAATTCAATCGCCAACATACTCTTTCCAACACCGAGAATCCCGAGGATTGCCGTATTGTGAGTCACTAACTCGTCTACACTCTTAATTGAAACTGGATAATCTGTTCCGGGAAAATGCCCTACCGCCTCACTGCTCGCTTGAAATGCTGCAGTACTTTTTAGAAAGACGGGAGCATTGGGGGAGGGCAACCATTTCACAAACTTGAACCGCTTGGCAGATGTATCCCATTCACCGATTTTCTGCGCTTGGGCACGAGCATAACCGTGAGTATTCTTTTGCTGGATGATTTCTTCCTTTGTCAACCCATTAACTATCTGATAAGTAACGAAGCGATTACCAATTTGTACTTCAACTAACCGCCCTTCTTCAAGACCATCGTCCTTAACAACTTCGAAAAACAACTTCTCAATCGAAGTTTCAGCCGCAACAAGCCCCACTAATACATCTTTTGATTTAACTAGACGATTGTTTGCAATTATTTCATCTAATACAGGAATACGAACTACTGAGTTTAGAAGTAATGATGATAGTTGAGAGCCGAGATTTACTGATATTTTCGCATCCGCAATTTCAATGGTTCGCAATAAAATACCTTCGTCTCGACCAACATAATCGAGCGCAAGAGCCAGCTTTACCTGTCCTAGCGAATCATGTACTGCAACCACATCTCCTACGTTAATTTTTCCTGTATTGGACTGTCGGACAAGGATTAGTCCGGGAGTTTGATAAGCAACAACTTCGCCATCGACGTCAAATATGGTGTTAGGCTTAAAAATCCTCCTAAGCCTCTGCCCTATCCTAAGTAAACTTTCCAGCGGTGATAAAACTCCCGTTAACACCCACGCGGCTACAATAACGCCGAATTCTTTTGCGGACGATGAATGGAAAGCAAATAACGCAAAACCAATAACAACAGAATAAATCGTTCGCGGTGCGCCGAGCGTTTCAGCTAAAATACGAGCAGCGTTGGAAACGCGCTGCCAATATGCACTCTTTGCGTCCATCATTAGGATTGCCATTGCCCCAAGCAATCCCGCAAAAATACAATATGCCAGCGCAATACAATATGCAACCCGAACACCATCCCCCCACTGTCCCCACGCATTAATCAAAAGGAGTGAAACTGCTGCCGGTGCAGCATATAGAACAACATCTGCTGGCTTGGCAAAAAACGGTGTGTCAAGACGACTTCCCAAAAGAAGTCCTAACAACGCAGTATAAAACCAAAAACCCTTATCGCCACTAGGTGGAAAAGCTCTGCCAAACACGAACCAACTCGCTACACAAAGAATGATTAGGTCGAGAAACAGAAGAACAAACCTCGTTTTTTGGTTTAGCACTGGCTCACGCATATACAAAATACTCCAATAATAGAAGAAAACCACGAACGCATCAGACTTCCTTCGACCTTCTCTTACGGAATTAAGAACTTAATGTACCACGGTTATCCTTTGTTCACTTTGTCAAGGAAAGATTTATCTGCATTCTTCTTTACTTCTACCTGCCATAAAACTTAAGTCATTCTTCGATTTGTTCTTGTGCTATTTTGATATAAATATAGCAGCCATTGCTCCAACAAATGCTCCAACCACTGGCATTAAATATATCCACCATCTACTATGGTTTAATTGGCTGTCATATATCTTTATCGCTGTCTCAATAAGTTTTGCCGTATGCTCAGGGGGTAGTTGTGGAGCACCTTCCTGATAACGACGAGCAATCAAAGAAATCTCAGTTCCTGTTCTTTTACTTATATGAAACAATTCAGGATGCTCTTTTGCAATTTCTTCCCAATTGTCTCCTGATACAGGTTTTTTCTTGTTTTGCAAAGTATCGACTACACGTTGACCCGCATCTTCTAACGCCAGTGTCTGAATTAACCACAGAACTTCCCCGAGGCGATTAGGTTTTGTATAAGGAAATGCCATTGCTTCTTCCTGTTCTGTTATAAGTAAAAGATTCTCTATTTTAAAAAATTAGAAGCGGTCTTTTCTTTATTTTTTAATCATTTCTTTCTTATGCTTCTATTTAAGTGATAAAATTTTCCAATACGGGGCTTGGCTTTCTGAAATAGCGCCACCGTAGCTCTCAGAATCATTATACCTGCAACTTCCATCTTTAAATGTCACTATCCCGCCCCAAAGCTTCTTTTCTCTCTTTTTATTTTGTTCTTTGATATATCGCGCCAATGCTTCTGCTCTTTCTTTTGCTAATTCTGCCGTAAATCCGCTCTTAGTATCAAATAACCCAACCCGCCCATCCTTCATCATTACGATAAAATCGATATAAAAAGCCTTCTCAAAACCATCTTTATCTTTATAAGAAATAGCAAAATACTTAATTTCCCCTTGGCCATTCCTAAACCACCATTTAACCTTATCAGAATTCTCAATTAATTCTATGAAACTTTGTTCTGGTTCGCTTAATTGCGCAGCATAAAATGGTTTCATAATTGACTTGTCTTTCTCTGTCTTCTCATATCTACTATTATAACTAATCAATTGTGGCACTTCCCACTTCTCAACTTGCTGCACTTCCCGTGTTTCACCCAGTGTCTCAATTACATCCATCCTGAATCTCTCTTTCGCCAGGTTTATAACATTAATAAAAGTCTGGTAGTTTTCTTTGCCTAAAACAATCACTTGAGCTTTTGGATCATATTTATCAATTTTAAATTTTTGCTTAATGTATAAGTAAATTGCCGTCTTCATTCTGTCGCTTGAATCAACCGGGGCATAAGGAGAGCAGGCTTGCGCTATAAATCTGTCAAATCTATCTGATAATTCCCTCTCGTTTAATTCAATGTCTATTGTTCCTTTATGCTCTATTTCGCCAGCTTTATCAACGTCTGTAATCCTTCCATCACTCATAATTGGATTAATAACTTGCGACGGCTTCACATCAATTTTATCATCTAGCCCATATTCTTCTGCGACTTCAAAGAATATGTTAACAAACTTCCCAGAAAGCCTTGTTCTCTCTCTTTGTCGCTTTAAATAAATTGAAGGAATAGACACGTCGCTATATAACTTATCATCTCTCTTCCCTTCGTATATCGTGATGTAATCCTTTACATAATCTTCTGTAATCTCTATATTCGACAGGTTAGTAAAAATAAATCCTTTATTTAATTCTGGTTCATTATAATATTTCAATTCGGGCATCCGCATAATCCTGCCTATTGTCTGAATAGTGAAAATAAAACTTTTTGATTCTCTGAAAATTACCAGTATAGAAGCCCTTGGACAATCCCAACCCAATGCTATTGCTTGTTTAAATATCAGCACTTCAACTTTGTTATCATTTTTTTCTATATTGGCGAGAGCATCTGAATGTTGCTCAGAAAGCCAGATGGCTAATCTTTCATTTTTTTCTGTAATATCGAATTTTCCCTCTAGAATATTGATAACGCTTCTTTTTTTATCATCCATTCCTTCTCTAGCATCAGGAAGCTGAATAAGAACGAGAGGATTAATATTTGCATTTTCTTCTTTTAATTTTAGCTGCAGCCACTTTCGTTTTAATAAAGCAGATTCTATAACCAATTCATCTGCGCTCTTATCTCCAATTTTCTTCTTGCTAAATTCCGGATTAATGGAGATTTCCGATTTAATCATCTCTTCGTCCTTGACACTTGACAAGGGAATCCTCTCAATCTCAAAAACATTCTCTGCTAGATGAGGAGTAGCAGAAACTTCCAAGGTAACTTTTGGAGAAATCACCTCTATCAATTCTCTTGATTTCTCTGATTTGGCAGTATGATGACTCTCGTCTATAATCAATATAATATCCCTGCCTTCGTCTTTAGTATTTCGGATTACGCTATTTAAATTGTTATCCTGTTCATTTTCTCTCACGAAGATATTAATGTCCTTTTTATTTATGCTGTGCCAGTTTATGAAAAGAATCTCATTCTCACCTATTTTTCTGTCTTCTAAATCCTCAAAATAAGAACATTGAATTAATCTGTCATCTTCATAATACTTTTCTAACTTTTCTTTGCTTTGTTCGTGCAACATTCTTACTGAAACCCAGACAAAAGAAAATATCTTATCGCTCTTTCTGTCTCTTACAAGCTTTTTAAGCGTTTCAGAAACCATTAGAGTCTTACCAGAACCTGTAGGCGCCTGGAATATAACAACTTTATTCTCCGGAGTCATCAATGCTTTTTCAACTTTGCCGTACAGACTTTTTATTGCCTGTTTTTGATAATCTCGTAACTCTATCATTTAAATATCCTCTTATATACGTTCAATATGACTGCTGGTATTGGCTTTAATTGCACCATATCAAACATATCCTCAAATTCTTCCTCTCTTGCGCTTTCATCAAGAGAAAACACATAAACCACAAACTTCTTTTTCATCTTCTTTGCTTCTTTTTTAAATGACTCAATGCCGTCGTCATCGTAAATAATCCCTATGTATTTATTATTGCTATTTTTGAATATCTTGAAGTCACTCCCCTTTTCTACTTCGTCAAAACAGTCTTCTTTCAAACAAAGCATTTCTGTAGATTTATCAACAAGCTTTTTCTTATTTCTATCTGTGGGCTTTGCATCTACAAAATCAGTTTTAAAATATTTTAAATTAGCAGGAATTCCTGTGATGTCTGGGTAATCTTTATGTCCTTTTATTACCTTATTTATTCTCGGGTAACAAACCTCTTCGGCAATTTTGTTTTCACTGTTAGTACAAAGAATAAACTTTCTTTTCCCACTATCTCCATCTTCTTTATTCAACATTAATACAGCATGTCCAGTAGTGCCTGAACCAGCGAAATAATCCAGAACGAGGGCATTTTTTCTTTCATAAAGTATAGGGGCAATGCAATCATAAGTATTAAAAACAGACTTCGGGAAGTCAAAAGTAGAATCTGGAACCAATGCGTGGACTAACTTTGTGCCATTTTCATTCGAGTCATATCGGCTATCCTGCCAAACTGTTCTCACTGTCCCAAAATCTTTCCCGATTTCAATTTCATATCCTTTTGCCGTCTTTTTAACTCTTAAAAGATGTTGAATCGACTCAACCGATTGACGAGCATAGCGCCATTTTCGCTCAATTACTTGTTTGTCGATAGGATAGACGTAAAATGAATTTCCTTTTTTGACTGTTTGCTTCAAAGGATGCTCATCATTCTTTAATACATCTCCAAAACCAACAACCTTTTCATCCTCAACAATAATTGGATAAAAACAGTTGCGGGCATCCGTTCGCAATGATTCGCCACCGTTATCACGAAGACTTCGCCAGTCAATGTCCTCAGCCTTAATTCTTCTTGCACCGATTACTTTCAAGCCCTTTCTGAAAACAAAATAGGCATATTCGTGCGTGTAAGAAAAATTACTGCCCTGTATCCCTCGCGGATTATGTACTATAGTTACACAGTGCATCTCCCAACCATTAAATATATCTTCTAATAAACATCCTAGATGATGAAATTCATTATCATCAATGGCACAGATTAAAACACCATCACGCTTAAGTAAACTTTTAGCAAGTTGCAAACGTTTCGACATCATACTAAGCCACTTACTATGTCTCCATTGATCATTTACATCAACATAATTATTGTTATATTTCCAGTCTTTTGCGCCTGTGTTAAAAGGTGGATCAATATAAATCGCATCTATCCTACCTTTATGCGTATAATTCAAGACTGATAATGCATGATAATTATCACCTTCTATCAGAATATTTACGGGTTTATTGCTATCGGTTTTAATTTCTTTCTTAGCGTCTTCTTCAAGGATTGGCAGTTTTTCCTTACATAATGTAGCTACATCTTCTAGCTTGTCTTCCCAAACTAAGCCATAGTTCTTTTTTAGCTTTTTTTCTAACCTCTCAACTTCTCCTACCAGCTCTTCCTTACTCCAATTATCGTAATTTCTCTTTGCCATATTAATGACCTGTTTGTCGAAACTTAATGAAATAATATACCGTCATCCGCGAAACTATAATATTCATTATCTCCAATTATAACATGATCTAACAAACCTACTTGCATAATTTTGCCTGCTTTAAATAGTTCTTCGGTGAAATCTCTGTCTTCTTTGCTCGGCTCAGTTTTGCCTGACGGGTGATTGTGAACGCATATTAAAGAAGTCGCGTAATTTTGTAGCGCCTTCTGGAAAATCTCTCGAATTATTGGATTTGCTTTATTAACAGTTCCTTCTCCGGTGTCAAAAATATCAATAATTCTATTTTGTGAATTTAAAAGCACAATTTTAAAGACTTCTTTCTTTAAATCCCGCATTCTGGGCATTAAAATATCTACCACGTTTTTTGAGGATTCTATTTTGGGTTGATTTTCTTTAACTTCATCTTCTCTGAATCTTCTCCCAATTTCAATAGCCGCCTTTATCTGAGCAATTTTTGCGATACCTAAACCCTTAAATTCCTTCCATTGAACCAAATCTGTATGCGACAGATTACGAAATGTTTTGAACTTCTGTAAAATTTTCCTTGCCAAGTCAATGGCACTTTGACCCTTTACGCCGCTCCTCAAGAGAATTGCTAACAACTCAGAATTACTTAAAGTATGTTCGCCATTTTTTAGTAACTTTTCTCTTGGCCTATCCTCTTCAGGCCAATTTTTGATACTCTTTGTATTAGAAAGTATCTTCTCCATACATCCTCCTAATACAATAGACGTATGAAGAGGCATTTTCTAACAAATATATTTTAAGAACGACCAACCAATTCATCTAAACCAACATCTAGGGCATCTGCTAATTTAATCAAAGTTTTCAAGGTAGGAGAATCACCTATGCCTTGCTCAATCTTGGTAATCGTATTAAAAGAAAGACCTGTTTTCTCAGCTAATTTCTGCTGAGTCAAATTTTTCTTTTTTCGATAATCTTTTACTCTTTTTGATAGCATGTTTTCTCTTGACTATAGAATATAATAGTATTAATATAATGACAGCTAATTTAAGGATACCAATAGACGTATTCTACCACTAAAAACGCTCTTTTCAAATCAATTTCCGCTTTCTCTTCTCTTCTATGCTTTGGCCTAAAAGGATAGGTCAGGCAAAATTTTGCCCGCACCAAAATTTTGCCAGTTGTGGCTTTAAAGTATTGGCCGCAAGAGGCACAGCAATGCCGCGTTTGAGTATATTTTAGG
>Ga0265297_10005815_pt1 | contig 18412 bp, 17 predicted proteins | sample Munlanlwell13791_FD_192502 | JGI IMG/M metagenome (GOLD analysis project Ga0265297, IMG submission 192502) | Leachate microbial communities from a municipal landfill in Southern Ontario, Canada - Leachate well 137-91 | ecosystem: Engineered > Solid waste > Landfill > Unclassified | place...
AGCTCGCGTCTCATTTTTTTGACGCATTTCCCGGCAGGAGCAAGATCGATATCGAACGCCGCACGCGGGCTATCTCCTCTCCAAGGGGACGGTATTCAAGCTCCTTATCAGCTCCTCCGGCAATCAGCCACAACCTTTTCGTGATCGGCGCTAATGCGCGTATGGCCGCGATCGTCCCGTCTGGCGTCGTTGCCGTTGTATCGTTCACAAAACGAACGCCTCGACGGAGACGGACCGTTTCAAGCCGGTGAGGCAATGGCACGAATGTCCGCAATGTCTTTTGGATGCCCGGCACCGACGCGCCCGCCTCCGCTGCAGCGATCGCGGCCGCTGAGGCATTCTGCGCATTATGCGATCCGAGCAAACGCATTTCTTCAAGACGTATCACACGCGACGCTCCAACGTATATCGCGCCTCCGGCCACGCGCGCATCAAGCCCCTTCCTCGTCCCAAAGCGTTTTACGGTCCCCGGCGCTTCTTGAGCCCACGCACAACCATACGCGTCAGCGTCGTTCACGATAAGAAGGTCGCCCGATGACTGGTGCCTAAAAATTTGCGCCTTCGCCTCCGCATAGTCCTCCATACCGTCATACGCATTCAAATGATCGCGCATGAGATTCGTGATGACGGCGATGCGCGGAACGCGGTGAACGAACGCCAGCGATTCGCATTGCCAGCTAGACAATTCAAGAACGACCACATCTTTCGGCCGCACGCGCGAAAGAAACGTCAGCGGCGAAACAAGAATATTGCCGCCCAGCCAAACGCGGATCCCGCTCGCCCGCAGCATGGCAGCGATCAGCGAACTTGTCGTGCTCTTCCCTCTTGTTCCCGTCACGGCGATCACCGTTGCAGAGCAATGATCAAGAAAAATCGATATATCCGACGCAATTTTTTTTCCCATTTTGCGCGCGAGCCGCATCTCGGGCGAATTCGGACGCACGCGCGGGTTCGCGACGATGAGATCCGCTGTCTTCACGTCATTAAGATCGTGCCGACCAAAAACGAAGCGGACATTCGAAAAACGCTTAAGCCGACGTACGTTCGCACCGAGATCAATCGCCGACTTCAAATCCGTCACCGTCACGCAGGCACCTGCGCGCGCAAACGCTAGCGCTGCGGAGACCCCGCTTCCTTGCGGATACTGACCGAGACCAAGAATGAGCACCTGTACGCCTTTCCAATGCGCCTTCGTCAGCGGATTCATCACATTCATATCAACGGCCGCCATTTAGCGCTTCAGTGATAAATCGAACGCAATCTCTTCGACCTTGCGCAAATTCTGTTTTGCCTGATCAAATTTCTGTCGTAATGGCCCCGTTAAGTCGAGCTCCAACAGGAACGAAACACCGTCTCTCACAATGCCGGAAAGACGCTCGACCTCATTCATATCACGCCTCGTCGCCGCGAGTACGCACGAACGCGTACACTCGCCAGTCACGTCGGAAAGGGCGCCCAGAATAACATCGGGATCATCCGCGACCTCTGGCGGTATAAAGACTTTCTTCGCGAACATCGCATCTCGATACATTGCCGCCTCGGCGAACTCTTCAAGACCAGCCCGCCATGCGCCTTCGGACATCAACCGCCTGTCGGTCCCAACGACTTTCTTACCTCGCGCGACAAGTTTGCGCGCGGAAACAAGCTCAAGATCGGCGTCTTTCTTCATGCCTCGCTGCGTCGCAAAGATTGCGCGCTTCGCCGCTCCAAGGATATCTGCGGAAATTTGCTGAAGTTCACGACGCCGCGTTGTCATGGACCGATACGATCGGACGACGCCGGTAAGTAATTTGGGATCAAGCATAGTGTTTTTCCTATCAACGATGCTACCACCTGCGGTTGCGGAGGCAAAACGCCCGCATCCGTCCGCCGCAACGCATTCAGACGCCGGCAACGCGACGATACACGATATCCGTTCGGAGCGCGATCGAATCCCAGTTATAGTCCCGAACGACCATACGGCGTGCTCGCTGTCCGCGTTCACGAAGAATTTCCGGATCCTCTGAAAGCCAAGCGAGCGTATCGCGCAGCCGACCGACGTCATCAACGGGAAATGCAATCCCCGAATGATCGACAAGCTCAAGATTTTCGGGAATATTGCTCATAATGACGACCTTGCCGTGCGACATCGCCTCGAGCACGGCAACGGAGAGCCCTTCGCTGCGCGACGGATGGATGAGCGCATAGCAATGCGCAAGGAGCTGTTCGAGTTCTCGCCCGGTCCTGAATCCAAGCATCTTCACGCGCGAATCGCGTTCCGCCATGGCGTAGAGGCGTTCCGCGTACCGTTCGTCATACCCTGGATCTCCGACGATGGCGAAATCGAGCGCTGTCGGCACCGTTAAGAATGCTCCGAGCGCGACGTCGAATGCCTTGTGCGGCACGAGTCGCCCGAGTCCAAGGAAGTACCCGTTCGGACGCAACCCCATGCGTTCGATCTCGTCTGTCGCGATGTTCGCCCGCGGAGGTTCAATTCCATTTGGAATAAAATCCGTCGACGTTCCGTACATACGCCGGCAGAATCGCTGAATAACATGCGAGACGGCGATCGTCGCGTGCGGAAATTTCACAGCCGTCCATTCACCCCACGCCAAATACGCGCGACCAATCACATTCCATTTTTCATGAAAGCGATCGCGCGAGTGGAACGTAACGATGACCTTCGCGCGCGGCGCAAACAGTCTTGCAATCCACGCGAGCGTCGACGGACCAACGCCGTGGTAGTGAATAACGTCGTAATGCTGCCGTACCGCGTGGATCGTCGAAAGAAAGACATGCGTCATTGTCTCAACGTGCTTCTGCCGCACTGCGGGGATGGTGACGAGTTTGCAGCCATTCCACGTTTTTCTACGTCGCGGATTCGTATACGGCCGCACGTACACCGTTACGTCGTGGCCAAGGGCGACGAGCCTCGGCGCAAGCTGCTCAACGTGACGCTCAACACCGCCCCCGTACGCCATGGTCGCGGGGACGCCCTTACACCCGAGCATCGCGATACGCATCTTGATCAAACTTACGCGTTCGGCTAGTATTGTATCACTTTCAGAGGAATGCTCCGTCCTGCATCCCGAAGGTGACACGTGACTCGGTAGCTCAGCCTGGTAGAGCAGTGGCCTTTTAAGCCAACGGTCGTGGGTTCGAATCCCACCCGGGTCACCAATGATAAGCCCCCGCAACCGCGGGGGTTTATGATCATCACGGTCGTCTACCTCACCGGCGATCACACCATAACGCTCATGACGAGTTGAGCGAGCGTCTGCCCTCGATCGGTCGGAAATACTTCATTCAACAAAACACCCAGTTCTGAACGAGCGTTATCATCCTTCAACAGGTCAATAATCACGCCGTCCAGATCGTCGAGCCAGCGTTCCGATGATTGATCAATGACGCGAACGGCGTCTCCGAGCGCTTCGGCGTTCGCGGCCTGCGGCGAGTCAGGTAACGGGACGAGGACGACCGCCTTCATTGTTGCGGCGAGTTCGGAAATCGCTCCAATCCCCGCGCGAGATACGACCAGATCCGCCGCCGCATACGCCATAGGCATTTCGTCCGTTAAGAATTCCGCTCGGACATACCCGGGATCGCTCATCAGAGAGCCATTGCTCTTTCCCTTTCCCGTCAAATGAATCACCTGAATTTCAGGTACCAACGCCGGGACGATCCGATCCATCGCACGGTTGAGCGCCTGCGCACCCGTTCCACCGCCCATAACGAGGACAACCTTCTTGCCGGGATCAAGGCCGAAATAGCGGCACGCCTCATCGCGCGCAGGGAGCGCGTCCACCGAAAAGCGCGTCGGCGTTGGGATCGGATACGAAATAATATTCTTGCCGAATGGATTGTCTGAATACGCGAATGACGTTGTAACGTACCTGCTCTTATGGGCGATCAACCGATTACTTAATCCGGGCACGCAATCAAGCTGATGGGAGATGGCGGGGATATTGAACGCGAACGCGGCGCGGACGATCGGAACGGCCGTAAACCCACCTGCGGATACAACGGCGCCAGGGAGCGCCGTCCGCACGATCGCGCGCGCGGCGCGCCGGGCTCGCAAAAAATCAAAAGGAGCCGTCAGCAGTTTGAGTGATAAGTACCTTGGCAGCTTCGCAACAGGTACTGAAAAATACGGGTAGCCATACGGCTCGATCAGATCGCGCTCGGGCCCGGCATCCGTTCCAGCCCAAACAATGCGAATTTCTGGATCGCACCGCACCATCTCTTCCGCGACGGCAAGCAGCGGCGCGACCGGTCCGATCGTACCTCCTCCGGCAAAGACCACGCTTTTTTTCATAGCGCTTCTGCCTTCGCGCGCCTTTGGGCCGAAGCAACGACGCCAAGCGCCGCAAAGAGGCTTACGAGGCTTGAATTACCGTAGCTCACGAATGGCAACGTTACGCCGGTCATCGGCATTAATCCGATCATCGAGGATATATTAACGATCGTTTGGACGCCGATCCAGATACCGACCCCGGCCGAAAACAGCATATCGAATTTCGTTTCAGCGCGCCGCGCAATCCAAAAACAGCGCCACACGAGTGCCCCGATGAGGACGAGGAGCGCGAGGACGGCAAAAAAACCGAGTTCCTCAGCAAAAACGGCAAATACGGAATCCCCCTGGGCTTCCGGAAGATAGAGGAATTTCTGGCGAGATTGACCGTATCCGAGCCCAAACAGTCCCCCACTGCCAACGGCGAGGATCGCCTGATTGACATGATACCCGATCCCCTGCGGATCAAGTTCGGGGTGGATGAACGTCATGAGCCGCGCAGCTCGATACGGCGCAAGGCTCACGAGGGCCAGGAAGAGCGCGGCGAACGCGCCACTCACCGTCGCAAACCAAATAAACGGCGCGCCCGCCGTTAAGTATAAAAGCATGGACGTTCCGGCGATGACCGCCATCGTCCCCGTATCGGGCTCAAAAATGAGCAATGCCACGACGAGTCCGAGCGCACCAAAATACGACACGGCATGCTCGAGCGTCATACTCGCCCGCGATCCGCGAGATGCGAGCCATGCAGAGACGTAAATGAGGAATGCGAACTTCGCAAACTCCGAAGGTTGAAACTGGACTCCGGCAAGACGGATCCACGACCGAGATCCCCCGACGGCATGACCAATGCCTGGAATAAATACGCTCACAAGCAAACACATTGTCACGATGAATGCCGGGATCGCCAAACGCTCCAGGAGTTTCGTATCGACTCTTGAAAAAAAGTAGAATGCAACGAATCCGGGGAGGATGCCGAGCAAAACTTGGCGCCTCACGAAATACAGCGGGTCGCTGTACGCGTGGAATGAAATCGGGCCTGACGCGGACAGTAGAATGATCGCGCCAAAAACGCTCAGCCCGATCATGAGCGAGAGGAGGAGCCGATCGATCGGCCGTACCGTACGATGAATGGCCATCCGTTAAAAAATATTCCTCGTCGGGTCTATGAGGGCAAGAATGACACCGAGCGCGGCGGAGATAATCGAAACGATCCAACACCGCATCACGATCTGCGACTCGGGCCATCCGATCGCCTCAAGGTGATGATGGAGCGGAGACGATTGGAAAAGTTTTTTACCAAACGCACGCTTCCATACCATTTGGACGAGCACGGAGAGCGTTTCAATAACGAAGGGGAGCGCGATGATCGGCAGCAGGAGGGCCGTATTCGTAATCATCGCGACAGCGGCAAGGACCGACCCGAGCGACATTGATCCCGTATCCCCCATAAAAATAGATGCCCTGGGGACATTGAACCACAAGAACGCAAGCAGAGCGCCGAAAATCGCCAGGCAAAACGCGGAGAGGTCAAGCCTACCTTGCGCGAGCGCAATGATTGCGAATGCGCCGAATGCCGTCATGAACGTACCGCCCGCCAGCCCATCGAGGCCATCGGCCTCATTAGCGCTAAACGAAGTTGCAACCATGACGAGCACGAAGAAGGCGACGTACAACCAGCCCAAGTGGAAGGTCCCGACGAACGGAACGTGCACGAAGTCCCACTCAAGGCGCGAATAGAACCAATATGCCCCGACGAACGCGATCGTCATGAACGAAATAATGCGCACCCGTTTGCGCAAACCACCTCCCCGAGGGCCGATCTTTCGGGCATTCAGGTAGTCATCGAGAAGCCCTATAACGCCAGCAGCCACGAGGATACCGAGCGGAAGGCGCGTCTGCGCCCGCGAAAGGAATGACAGACTGCACAATGCATCGACATCTGCGGCACATGCCGTGCGATAGAGTAAGATCAGACCTAAGACGGTCCCCCAAATAACCAAGCCGCCCATCGTGGGCGTCCCCGCCTTCATGGCGTGGAGCTTTGCCATGACTGGCGCTGTCGCCTCGTCTCGAATCGCCTTCCCCATTTTCAGCCGCCTCAAAAACGCGATCCATACAGGCATCACGATAAAAGCCGTCACGAATGCCGTTGAGAATATAATGACGAGACGTGCGACGTGGTATGTCTCGAAGTAGGTCAAGCTATCCATTCACGATCATGATGAACGCCGCCCCGATCACATACAGAACGACGAAGACTGATGCACAATTCAGCAGTATCCTGCTCGCAATTCTATCATGCCGGAACAGCAAAAACGAAGCGAAGAGATCGATCCCGGCAATCACCGCGACGAGGACCGGAACGGCAAACACCCATGGCCACGGACGAACGTCGTCAATCCCGAGGTAAAGATTGTAATGAAAAATCAACGTTCCATTCTGAACGCCGATCGGTATGAGACGAGCTAGAAATATGATCGTTAGCGCCGCAAAAACGACGACGGTCCCAATGGTCTGCCATTTTAGCCAATCGTCGTCCCACGTAATTTCGATTGCTAGCTTCCATTCAGATGCATTCCATTTCATATAGCATTACGGAGCGATGTTCGTATCGTCCGCGGCGACGACCTCCGTAACGCCGTCGACGCGTCTGAGCTCCTCATCAATAATGCCTTCAAGCGTCAACGACGCGAATGGGCAGCCCGCGCAGGCGCCGCTAAAACGGACGCTCACGACCCCCGTTGCCGCATCAGCGCTCACAAGCGTCACGCCGCCCCCGTGAGCCGCAAGCTGGCCTCGCACGGCATTGAGGGCATTTTCGATATTTTGCTCAAATTCGCCTTCCATAGTCGTGGTCTCTGCTACCCCATCCTAATCGCGCCGGGTTCCCTTGACAAGATTGGCCGCGCTCGCCTATACTTTCGGGCGTAATAAGAGATATCCAGCGCAATTGACGCGCGAAAACGGACTTGATCCGCCGCACGGACTAGCGCGAAGAAATTCTATACTATGGCTCATAAAAAAGCTGGCGGCTCTACAGCCAACGTACGAGACTCACAGGGGCAACGCCTTGGGGTGAAGTTGTACGCGGGAGAATTCGCAAAAACGGGAAGCATTCTCGTTCGTCAGCGCGGAACGAAGGTACGGGCAGGGACGAACGTTCGACGCGGGAAAGACGATACACTCTTTGCTGTTGCGCAGGGCATTGTCCGGTATACCACGAAACGAATCACGAATTACGATGGCAAAATCCGCCACGTCAAATTCGCTAATGTGCTGGCCGCAAAATAACACAGGAATCCCCGACAAAAAACGCCCGTGAAACATCGGGCGTTTTCAATTCGCGGATGATCAATGCCTCTTTGCCGCCGCGCGGACGAATCCGAGGAACAGCGGGTTTGGACGGAACGGCCGCGACGTGAATTCCGGATGAAATTGAGACGCGATAAAGAAAGGATGCTTCGGCAATTCGATCATCTCGGCGAGCGAACCGTCCGGCGAGCGTCCTGAGATGCGAAGCCCGCTTCGTTCAAGCTCGTCTGAATACGCCGGGTTCACTTCGAATCGATGCCGATGGCGTTCACGGATTAGCGCAACGCCTCCGTACAGCCGTTGTGCAACGGAGCGCGGCGCGAGGACGCAGGGATAGTCGCCGAGCCTCATTGTACCGCCGTAATCGCTATTCTTCATTCGTTCTTCCTGCTCGTTCATGAGGTGGATGATCGGATGCGGCGTTTTTGGCGCTACCTCTGTCGTATGTGCTCGTTCATGCCCCAGGACATGCCGAGCGTACTCGATGACGGCAAGCTGAAGGCCGTAGCAGATGCCGAGGAATGGAATATTTTTCTCTCGAGCGAACCGGATCGCCCCGATCTTGCCCTCAATGCCGCGCGCGCCGAATCCGCCAGGAATAATCACTCCGTCCAGCGAGGCGAGCTCCTTGCGCATCAACGCAGGCGACCGTTCATACGCCTCGCTATTCAGCCACGCGATTTCAGGTCGTCGTCCGATGCTCCACGCCGCATGCTTGACCGCTTCGATGACTGAGAGGTATGCGTCGCTCAACGTAAAATCTCCGGTCGAAAAGTATTTTCCAACAATCCCGATCTTCACCGGCCGCTGCGTCGAACGTCCTAACCGCTCAATGAGATGATTCCACTCCCGCATCCGTTCCCGAGGCGCGCGGATCCCGAGCTTCCCGCACAGCCTGTCTCCGACGCGTTCCGCATGCAGCCGCAATGGGACATTGTAGATCGTCGCCGCATCCGGAGCCGAAACGACGTCCTCCGAACTGACATTGCAATTTGCGCTTAATTTCTTTTTTCTCGACTCATCGAGCAGGTGCGTCGAGCGACAAATAATCATATCCGGCTGAAGCCCTACGCTGTTCAGCGAGCGGCAGGCGTACTGCGTCGGCTTCGTTTTCATTTCCCCTAGCGTTCCTGGGACGGGAAGATAGCTCACAAGAATCACGGCGACGTCGCGCGGTCGCTCAAGGCGCATCATCCGACACGCCTCCAAAAAAAGAATGTTCTGGTATTCGCCGACCGTCCCGCCAACTTCAATCATTGTCACGTCAGCGTTCGCGGCATCGGCGGCCGCGGTAATGCGCGAAATGACCTCGAGCGGAATATGCGGAACGACCTCAACCGTTTTTCCAGCGTACCCCATGGCCCGCTCCCGCTGGATAACGGACAGATAAACGCTTCCAGTCGTCATGTAGTTCGCGCGTCCAAGATCCGTATCGAGAAAGCGTTCGTAGTTACCCAAGTCCTGATCTGACTCCTGACCGTCAGCCGTCACAAAAACCTCGCCATGTTCGACGGGATTCATTGTGCCGGGGTCGACATTGACGTACGGATCGATTTTGACCGCCGTAACGCGCAGCCCTCTCGCTTTCAAAATGGCGCAGATAGAGGCCGTTGTAACGCCTTTACCCACGCCCGACATAACGCCTCCGGTGACAAAAATGAATTTCCGATGCTTATTTCGCATACGGAAATTGAAGATATCACATGCGCAAACGTTCCGCGATGGCCGTCAATAACGCACTCTGACAACGCGCTTCTGTACGCGTTCACGATGCTCGCCGCTAACAACATTCGGATGAACCGACGCATCCGCACGCTGGCCGCTACGCCCCTTTCCGCTTGCACCTATCTTCCCACGCATTTTTCGGTTCCGCTCGCCCGGCCTTAGCTTCAATTCTTGCCGCTTCATCGGCAACGGCATCGACAGTCCTTCCGTTTCGGCGATCTTTCTCATCGCCTCACCAAGCAACCGATCACTGTTCCGATAGCCGCTCACCTGGAATGCGCACTGGACCGGCATCCACGCGACGGCGCGAATCGCTTCCTTGCTCGACAATCTCGCCTTTGCGTGACTCGGCGCCTTAAACAGAAACAAATGAACCGTTTTTTCGATCAGTCCGGCCTCGCGCCAAAAACGAAAACTCGTTTTTCCCAGCGAAGCGACCAGTTGCAAATCCTCCAATCCCGTTTCTTCACGAATCTCTCGAACCGCCGTCTGCGCGAGCGTTTCGCCGAGTTCAATTTTCCCCTTCGGGAATGACCAGCGTCCATACGGATCTTTAATAAAAAAAACCTCCAAGCGTCCTCCCCGATTGCGGTAGACAACGCCCCCGGCGCTCACGAGCCGATAATCAGGCCTCCTCTTAAACGTCTCCCAGCGGGGATACGATCGCCGCGCGCCGCCCGGCGCATCAGGACGATCGATCGACGGCCTCTGTGAGGATCTCGACGGCTTCGTCGAGCTGTGCGTCTCTGTCTGCATTGTTATCTTCTGGCGTTATGTGCACTTCTCGATCCGGCTGAATGCCTTCTTTTTCGATTGAACGGCCCTTCGGCGTCAACCATTCGGAAATCGTAATTTTCATCGAGGAACCGTCTTCGTACTCAATGAGGTGCTGCACCGATCCTTTTCCGAACGTTTTCATTCCCACGACCGTTGCTGCACCGTAATCCTGCAACGCCCCGGCAAGAATCTCCGCCGCAGACGCGGAGCCCTCATTCACGAGAACGACCGTTGGGATGCCGCGCAATCTGCCGTCGCCCTCGCCAACCAACGATTCAACGATCCTCCCCTGTCTGCGCTGCATGACGACGATATCGCCATTCAGCCACGATCCCGCGATTTGAATCGAGCGGTCTAGGAACCCGCCGGGGTCGTTCCGAACGTCAATCACAAAGGCCTTTGCGCCTTTTCCGAGCGCTTCATCAACGAGATCTCTGAATGTGTCCGCGGCGTCATCATTGAAACTCCGTATATCAATCAAATAAATTCCGTTCCCGATATCTTTCAAATGCGCGCTCTTCACCGTGATAATGTCCCTCGTCACCGTAATTTCGAGCGTTTCGAAAACGGTATTTCCGCGGCTATCTTTCTGTTCCGGTACGGCTGGCCTACCGATCATCAGCGTGACATTGGTCCCCTTGGGTCCGCGTATCTTCGATACCGCCATTTCAACCGGCATTGCCAATGACTCCTCGCCATTGATTTGCAAAATCAGATCTCGGGCTAGAAGGCCGCTCCGCTCTGCTGGCGAGTCCGGAAGAGGCGCCACGATCTGCAATTCTCCGTTCTTCATTCCGATTTCCGCGCCGATGCCGGAAAATTCGCCCTTCATCGAATCTGCAAAATCTTTCGCTTCCGCTGGCGTGAAATACATTGTATACGGATCTCCGACGGAGTCTGCGAGCCCCTGAATGGCTCCGTACAACAATTTTTTATCTTCGACCGGCTGATTGTAGTAGTTCTCCTTAATATCCCTCCAAACATTCCAGAATTGTTCGAAATCAACGTCACCTTTTCCGATCTCGATCGGCGCCGCTGCGCCGATACCGAAAACGCGCCCGACGAACGACCGATCCGTAGACGATGCGGAAGCATCCATGCCGCGATCACTGGCTACGCTGCTTCCTTCGGCCTGCGTACCACGCAAACCGATGCCGAGACCGATAAAAAAAGCAAGCGCCGCCACAATGAACACTGATGGAAAACGCATTTCGGGTTTCCGCCCTTCTTCGCGATACGTGAGCGCTCGCATCGGTCTTTCCATTTTGAGGATCATAGACGGCTGCGACGCCGTCGTCAATGCGGATGGCACCCTTGCACGACTACTCAATAGCAATCGACCACACGCCGACCGACTCGCCTTGACGCGCGGAGACGAAAAGCTCCCTGCGCGCATACGCAAGTCCAAAAATTTCATCGAAGTGGGCCAATGGCGTTTCAATGCGTCCGTCGCGCTGATCAAGATTGAGCGATATGACGTTATTCGTCGTGGCGTAAAACACATCTCGTCCAAGCCGATGCCACTCGACGCCAATAATCGGTTCGCTCTTGCGAAGCAGGACCTCCTCGACGTCCGCGCCCAACAGCCAGACCTCGTTCTGCAATACCGCAATCATTTTTTCAGCGCCATCGGCTCGCACGACGCGCAGTACTCCATCGCTCGGCACAAGCGTACCGTCCGTCGGATCTCCGCTGCTGCTAAATAAAAATGCGGAGGCGCCATTCGTCAGTGCGAGGAGGCCACCCGGAGCCTCCATGAACGTCCACGAGCCGCGCGGAAGCTGATAGTGTCTATTCGGCAGCGACTGATCACGCAGTACGTATTCGCTCGACGTCGTCGCACGAAATACGTCGTACCCGCCCTCCTCATCAATGACGCCCGGCGCCAGGGCATTCCGCGTCGTCGTGCCTCGTGAAACATTGTACGTATACCTCCCGCCCGCCGTAACGCCAACAAGATCATTCCCGCTCCACCGGTACGCCCCCGCAGGCAGCGCCACAACATCACGACGCGTCCTCTGCACAATCCAGGCGCGTCCCGCCGCATCCTCAACATATGCCGCCGTCGACGCGGAATTCCATACGATCTTCCCTGAACCGTCGAAGGTCGACGTCGAAAAAGAAAACTCAGACTCCTCGTTCGTAGATATCTCTCTCACGGTGACGCCCATATCACCATTCCGCTCCCGCACGTATGCGAAGAATTTGCCGTTCGGAGAAACGCTGATCATTCTCGAAGCCGCGTTAACGACTTTCTCAGGAGAAACGTTCGGCCAGAGGATAACGTCGTTCACGAACGTCACTCGTTCAGGCCGAACTTCCAGTGTCTTCTCCCATGGGTAGTACCCGTCAAGCGCCAGACGAATACGATAGGACCCCGGCGCGACATCCTGCTGCGTCAATGGACTCCGCTCTTCAAGCTTCTTTCCGTTCAAGTAAATATCAACGCCGTCCGGCGTTGTATCCACGATCAGCGTTCCGTTGCGCTCAATGGCGCCCTTCTTCGGATTCCATCGGTATCCAGCGGTATAAAAAATCGCCGCTGGAGCGAATGCCAAAAACATGATAATGAAGACGGCGAATAAAATGCGACGGTGGAACGGCGGCGTATGCATGACGGCAATCAGTGTACGCGAACGGACCTATTCGGTCGATACGTGCGCTCCATTACAGCTCGACGCGCGATTGGTCGCCGATGAGGAAGCGGAGCCCCTCCTCTTCAGAGCGCTCGCGATCAATGATCGTTGCGCGCTTGCCGATAATCGAATCCGCGATGCGCCGTCCCGTAACAACCTTCACCTCGTCCATCAAGATACTCCGTTCGATGTGCGCGCGCTCAACGGTCGATCCGTCGGAAATGGATACTTTCGGTCCAATCACGGCACTTTTGATCACGCATTTCGCGCCAATCGTCACCGGTCCGTGAATAACGGTATCGCGCGATACCAGCGCCCCCTCCCCGATCCTGACGATGCCATCGATCACCGCGCCCGCTTCAATCATCGCCTCGGGCGACACTTCGCTCGCCCCCATCATGTCGAGAATCAGGCCATTCCCCTCAATGAGATCTTCAGGCTTCCCCGTATCTTTCCACCAGCCCGTAATTTCTTCGTAACCAATCTTTTTGCCGGACTCAATCAGTTTTGTATGGACATCGGAAATTTCGTACTCTCCGCGGGCGGAAGGAGTGATCTCCGCAATCGCCTCGAAAACGCACGGCTTATAAAAATAGATGCCGGTCACCGCGTATGGCGATGGCGGATCCGCTGGTTTTTCGATAACTCGGACGATCCGCCCTCCATCAAGAACCGGGCATCCGAACGCACGCGGATCCGGAACACGCGAGAGCGCGAGCAGACAGTCAAGATCTTCTGATGCGAACTTTTCCGCAAGCGCCGCGATCGAACCGAGGATGATATTGTCGCCGAGATAAAACACGAACGGTTCGCCGGCGATCCATGTTTCTGCACCGCTCACGACATGAGCGACGCCGAGCGCTCCGCCCTGCTGCTCGATGTACGTGATCCGTGCTCCCCACCGCGATCCGTCGCCGACGATCTTCTGAATTTCAATTTCGCCGGGATTCACGTTGATCGCAATATCCCTGATACCGCATTCGATGATTTTCTCAATGGCGTACTCGATCAGCGGCTTGCCAGCGAGCGGGATGAGGTGCTTGTTCGTCGTGTTCGTGATCGGACGAAGACGTGTTGCGCGTCCGCCGGCAGCAATGAGTGCTTTCATATGAAATACGTATCTTTCACAATGCGGAACGACGGCCGCGTTCGATCAGACAGCCTGATCGCCTATCCGTATTGGCCCGCCCTGGCCCGCGCGCCCATACTGCTTCGCGTAGTAGTCCTGGTACGCTCCGCTTTTCACGTTGCGCCACCACGGTTCATTCGCCTTGTACCAAGCGATCGTCTTACGAAGCCCATGGAGGAACGGTGTTTTTGGAGCCCACCCGAGCTCCCGCTCGGCTTTCGACGGATCAATCGCATACCGATGGTCGTGTCCGGGACGATCCGCGACGCGCTCAATTCTATCACTCCCCGCGCCCATCTCGAATAGAATTGTCTGCGTGAGTTCCGCGTTCGAACGCTCGCTCCGAGCGCCGAAGAGATACGTCTCACCGATCCTTCCCTTCCGCAGGACGAGATCAACGCCTTCGCAGTGATCCTCGACATAAATCCAATCCCGCACGTTCATCCCGTCACCGTACAGCGGAACCTTCTTGCCCTCGATCAAATTCGTGACAAACAAAGGGATCAATTTCTCCGGGTACTGGTACGGACCGTAATTATTCGAGCAGTTCGAAATGGTCACTGGAAGTCCGTGCGTATGCCATGCCGCTCGAACGAGGTGGTCAGAAGCCGCCTTCGACGCGCTGTATGCGCTCCTCGGATCGTAGGGTGTCGATTCGCTGAACGCGCCCGCAGGTCCAAGCGATCCGAAGACTTCGTCTGTCGAAACGTGATGGAAACGGACATTCCCGTTCCGCCGACAGGCGTCGAGCAGCGTTTGCGTTCCGATAACATTCGTCTTCACGAACGCCATCGGATCCATAATCGACCGGTCAACATGGGACTCCGCCGCAAAATGGACGACGGCGTCCGCGCGCTTCACGAGTTCATCGACAAGCGCTGCGTCACAGACATCCCCTTTCACGAACGTAAACCGGGGATCGCGTTCCATCTGTTTAAAATTCTCGAGATTGCCCGCGTACGTCAGTGCATCTAAAACCTTCACCTCGTCTTCCGGGTGTCGATGCATGACGGAGTGTACGAAATTTGTCCCAATGAATCCGGCGCCGCCGGTCACGAGAAGCCTCATATGCGCATCACCTCACCATGAAAGTGGGAAAAAATCAATATGCACGGCGCGACCCACCTACCGCGTCTTCGGCCACGCTGCGGCGGCAATAGCACCCAAGGCCAGTGCGAACCAGACGCACGCGGCCATCCCGGTCCGGCCCATCTCAAAAGCAAAACCGGCGAACGCGAGTAAGACGAGCGAAAAAGAAAATGCGATGAGCAGACGCCCGATCCACGCTGATGCTCGCGCACTACCCTGCGTTCTGTCGCAATCCACCGAAACGACTGCCGCAAGGCCGATTGATCCCACAATCGCGAACGGAATCGGGTTCAGGTACGGCAGCACCGACCCGGGCATAAGCGCCTCCATAACGATCGTAACGATCGCGAACGTCGCCGTAGCGCCGAAGGCGTGCGCAAGAAGACGCGGAAAAAAGTCGATGCGGCGCATATCAGGTTCGAACGCGACGCCAGGCGTTCACGATCTCTTGGCGAATCACGCGAAACCACGTTCGCCCTGTCATCGAAGGCCGCGCATATGACAGCGTGACGCGCCTAATGTCGACCGACCCTGAATGCGACGAGATTCCTGGTGCCGAAAGCGCCATGCGTACCCGATCGAATGCAGGGTCAAGGGAGACGCGGATCGCCGCGCGATACCACCCGTCGCCAAGCGGCTGCGGACGGACATATGGCGTTAGGACGGCCTTCGCGCCCTCACGGACGGGATCCGTATTGACCGTCACTCGCCTCGGCTCCGGCGCGAAGAACGCGTCTACTGAAAACGCGAACCAGCCATCCCCCACGATTCGGACATCGCCCTTCGGTGCAACGAGCGCCTGCGGAGCCGACCCGACATCCGTCCGTTCGAGCGTCGCTTGCTCGTGCGTCCGCGAAAGCGTTGCTCCAGAAGAACCGAACGTTACACGCTGCAGGCCTTCATTGTGGAACGTCTCTAATACGAGATGGCGCGAATTACTCCACGCAATGCCCGGCGGCGTCGACGTCGAATATCCAACAAGATCCCCGAATACGAGCCGGGGGCCAACGACCCAATGAGCGCATGGCGTCGAGATCGACCGAATAAAAACATCATCGTCCATAATGACCTGAATGCGGTAGACCCCGGGTTTCGCATGCTCGATCCTCACCTCCTTCGTAAAGACGCGCCCCATCGTCGCGTCACGCGATCCTCCTGCGCCGACGGCATCGGATCGGATCTCTTCGCCGTCGCGCATCACACGCACGATAATCGCATTCCCGCCTCTAGAACGATTCGCGTCCTGAAACTCAAATGCGAACGCGATCGTTCCGCTTGCCGGAACGGCCCAAAAATCATGCGCTCCTCGCAATGAGAGACGCGTTGTCTTTTGTCCCGTTGCCGGAGGATCGTTCAGCAGCGGCATGGTCGCGGATGCATGCCACGCGAGCATCTGCTCGCTATCCGCCGTTGACAGCAGCGAACTCGGCGAACCGCTTCGTATGTATCCGACGCGATCCGCAGATGCTGCATTGACCCATTCGCCATCATTCAACGGAGCGAACCATATAGGCGAAAACTCGTATGACATGGGATCGGACGTCCGTTGGACGCCGAGCTCGATGAGCGGCTGACGGACCGGCTTGAATTCAACGCTGATCCCAACCTCGTCGTACGCGCCCGGGATACGAACCGACGCATACACCGGATCCCCCATAATGCGCTGGCCGCGCCACCCTCCCTCCTGCTCTCCTGGAGGCGTTACGCGCTCGGATGGAAGGAACGGATCAACCCACGCGCTACGCCCGTCGAATGGGACGTCGAATTCAACCGTCCCCGAAGGAGGAAAGCGGAGTACGAGCAGCCACACGATCCCCGCCAGACCGAACAGCCACGGCAGGACGAAGAGGGGGTAAGCGATGAAACGCGGGATTGTCATTGATGTACAAGGGGAGCGCTCACAAAACGCACAGTGTCATGATCATTCAATCCTTCCATTGAGTCGATACATTGTTTCGTTTTGAAGCGTAAAGACCGGTGTCGCACGTTCGAATGCGGAAGCGACCGGATCGCGGTCCCCGTTCGCGGCAAACGTCCTCGTAAAGTAGTACGCCGGACTCCCGCTGTCCCGAATACGCGCGATTGCCGCTTCGGACGGAATCGGACTGACGGCGACGTATGGTCCGGAAACGAATATCTTATCAGAGCGTTCAGAAATAATGATCGCACCCTGGGGGAGCATGACGTCCGCAATCTCGCGGATGGCCACGTAGCGTTCTAATTCGTACGACGTCCGCAGAACCCCTTCTTCATCTCTCGCATACGCCGTCACAACCCCGAACATCACGAGGAGTATGGCGGCGATCGGTCCGGCAACGATACCGCGATATCTCTGGAGGAGAAAAAGGCGATCAATGGCGAGCGCACATCCAAACGCGATGATCGGCGCAAGGGGTAGCAGGTATCGCAAAAAGGAATTGCCGATCGTAACGCCTCCGTTGATGTTATCCGTATACGCCGATTGCCCGTATAGGAACAAGAGGACGATCAGCGTCCATAGGACGATGCCGCCAGCCGCAACGTCCCGCCGATTCAGCGTTCGGCGCGCGTATGCATCGGCCGCAGCGCCAATGAGCGCAAGACCGAACCAAATGCCGAATACCGTTCCTGCATACGATCGCACGTTCAGCCAGAGCGTCCGCGGATGGATGCCGAACGGGAGAATGCGTGACAGGGCCCACGAATCCGCGGGGACGTCCGCTGCGGCCGCCACCTTGATCCCCGCATCATCGCGAAGGTGATAGCCGATCGGCAGCAGCCCCTGATCCGGCCCATACGTTTGCCGCCCAACAGACCAACCGACGGCCATCACCGCGAGCGCGACGAGAGCGGCGATTCCAACTCTTACGGTGATCGTCTTTACTTGAAGTCGCTCCGTTACAGCGGGCATGATCTCTCCCTGTTGCAACGCACCCCAAACGAGCCACGGAATGAACCAAACCGCTTCAACGGGCCTAATGATGAATGCGAGCCCGGTCGCACATCCCGCCACGACCATCGTCGCCACGCTCTTCCAATTGTTTCGACATCCGCCTCGCATGGCTGACCAACCCCATGTTGCCCACAGCGCGCACGATACAACGGGGAGATTCGGAAACAGTGCGCGGTTCGAGTACAAAATAACGATGGGGAACGACAGGTATAACAGGACCGTCAAAACAGCAGACCGACGGCTCCGCCTGCGCGCGAGGAGGTAGAGAGGGACGGAGGAGCTTAAGACGAGCAGCGGCGTAACGAGCGAGCCGAATCCATCCCTGATGCGCTCGGCGATCGAAACCAGCATCGGCATGCCCAGGAAACCGACGGGGACGAGCCACGCCGATTGACGGACCACGCTGCGCGGGTGCAGTTCCTGAACATCCGCGAGTTCATCCGGCAAACCGTGCGAGATTCTAAAACCTCCGGAAACCGTATATGCGTCCGCGAAAACGCTCGTCGCCGTTTCGTCCGGCGACGCGAAGATATCGGATG
>Ga0265297_10005816_pt1 | contig 18409 bp, 21 predicted proteins | sample Munlanlwell13791_FD_192502 | JGI IMG/M metagenome (GOLD analysis project Ga0265297, IMG submission 192502) | Leachate microbial communities from a municipal landfill in Southern Ontario, Canada - Leachate well 137-91 | ecosystem: Engineered > Solid waste > Landfill > Unclassified | place...
TTAAGCATTTAAATGGCTTTTGCTCACTTTCTAAAACACTAAAAAAAGACCAGAAATGGCCTTCTATTTTAGGCATCAAATTTGATGAAAAACGCACTCGATTCTGAACGGTGACCCCCTTTCGGGGGGATGGGCTCTTGACGTTTATTAGGCCTCGATAATTCCACCACCGAGTACTTCTTCACCGGAATAAAAAACCGCCGATTGGCCGGGCGTTACCGCCCGCTGCGGTTTATCAAATAATACTTTTACAATGTCATTCCTGCGCAAGCAGGAATCTTGGTCATATTTAGATCCCCGGGTCAAACCCGAGGATGACATTATTTTGCAAGGGAAATCCGGGTGGCGGTAACGGATCTTTACAGAAATACCTGAATTATGAGTTATGAATAATGAATCATGGATGAAACGCAAATCAGAAACAGTCATTTCTTTTTTATAGATTTCTTCATCCGAGCCAACCAGTAAACGGTTCTTGCCTTTATCAAATCCAACTACATACAATGGCTTCTTGTCTTTTCCATTATTCATAATTCCTAATTCTTGATTCACCAACTTGCGTTGCCCAATTGTATAATTCAAAAGCCCATCGTGCTTGCCGATTACTTTTCCGTTAGCATCAACAATATCGCCTGATTGAAAAAAACTTTGATCTAAATACCGGCGCAGAAACGCCCTGTAATCTTTGTCTGCAAAAAAACAAATCTCCTGGCTCTCCGGCTTTTCTTTGACCGGCAAATCCCATTTGATAGCTAAATCGCGAACGTCTTTCTTCCTCTTCGTTCCCAGTGGAAATGATACTTTTGATAATTGATCTTGATTCAAGCGATAGAGCATATAGGACTGGTCTTTAGTTTCATCGATTCCCTTCAATAGGTGACATTTGTCATTCCCGCGGAGGCGGGAATCTACTATTAGTGGATCCCCATCTACATGGGGATGACAAGCAATTCGAGCATAATGACCGGTCGCCAACTCATCGCAGCCGATTGCAAGGGCTTTTTTCAGCAATAGATCAAATTTAATTGTTTCGTTACAAACAATACAAGGGTTTGGTGTACGCAAATTTTGATACTCTCTGAGAAAATAATCGACAACCTCTTTTTTAAATTCTTTCTTAGCGTCAATTACATAGAACGGAATATCAAGTTTGGCCGCTACCATTCGCGCGTCCTCAAGCGCTTCGTAGTTGCAACAACGATTCTCTTTGCGCACGGAGCAAGAAGAAGAATCATCATGCCACAACTTCAAAAACAGCCCGACTAAGTCGTGACCCTCATCCTTCAAAATTTTTGCCACAACAGAGGAATCAACTCCGCCGGACATTGCGACGGCAATTTTTGAGCTCATAATTTTTGGATCAAATTCTGAAACAGCATGGCAACCGTAACCGGTCCAATTCCTCCGGGTACGGGCGTATAAAACGATGCTTTGTCATAGGCACGAGGGTCAACATCTCCTGCCAACTTGCCGCCGATCTCAGTTGTGCCGGCATCGATAAGAACCGCTCCGTCTTTAACCATATCCGGTTTAATAAGTCCAGGCTTACCAGTCGCTGAGATGATAATATCAGCATCAAGAGTCATAGTTCCCAGATAGGGAGTGCGGTCATCTGCAATTCGAAGGTCAGTATCTCCTTGCAAATGTCTAGCCAGTGGTGACCCGACCAAAAACCCTTTTCCGACAATAGCAACTTTTTTTCCGCGATGATCAACTCCCGAAACCTTAAGCGCCTCCATGATTGCTAAAATCACCGGTGGCCGGAAATTGCAAACCAAATCCGAGCAAAAACGTAGGGCATCAACATCCTTTTCCCTGGCAATTGCGGCAATCAATTTTTCCTTGTCAACAGATTCCGGAACCGGCAACTGAATCATGACTCCGGTAACACTTGGGTCAGCATTTAACGCCTCGATTTTCGTTTTCACCGTTTCATTTGATACTGACTCTGGAAATTTAATAACACCAAAGCAAACACCGAGAAATTCGGCAACACGCTGTTTTTGTTCGATGTAGCGGGCCGAAACGGAATCATTGCCTATCCAAATGACGCTAAGTTTAGGAACATAGGAAAGAGAGCCGACTTTTTTCTTTAGGTCAGCTAATATTTCATCTCTGATTTTCTTCCCATCAAATTTGATCATTTGGAATTTGTTTAGAAATTAGGATTTAGGATTTAGAAATTTTCTTGCGATAGTCCTCTATCGCAGAGCGAATTCCCTCTTCGGCAAGAATAGAACAATGATACTTCGCCGGCGGGAATTTACCCATTTCTGCTGCAATCTGTTTCGATGATAATTGAAGCGCCTCTTCGATCGATTTTCCCTTAACTAGTTCTGTCGCAATTGATGATGACGCGATCGCCGCCCCACAGCCAAGGGTTTGAAATTTGATGTCGGCGATAAACTCCTCTGGCTTTTCGACTTTCGACTTTCGACTTTCGACTCGTATATAAATTTTCATCACATCACCGCAATTTGGGTTGCCGACTGTTCCGATTCCGTCAGCATCTTCAATTTCCCCCAAATTTCGCGGGTTTTTAAAGTGATCCATGACTTTTTCACCATACATGTCAGACATATTTCTCCTTACTCGACCGTTAGGTCGTTCCCGCGTAGGCGGGAATCTACTCAACTATTTTTGGATCCCCGATTAGATCGGGGATGACCTCGTCACTTAAATGGACTCATTTTTCTTAATTTTTCGATGATTGGTGGCAAGACTTCAATAACTCTATCAATTTCCTTTTCGGTTGTGCCTCGACCAAGAGTAAAACGAATTGATCCGTGACACTCCTGTGGCTTTTTGCCCATTGAAATTAAAACATGTGATGGTGCCAGGGAACCGGAAGTACAAGCAGAACCGGTTGAAGCGGCAATGTCTTCCATATCCAAGTTCAAAAGTATCGCTTCGCCTTCAGCATTCATAAACGAGATATTAGCGTTGGCTGGGCTTCGATGCTCACGACTACCATTTAAGAATGAGTCTGGAATTTCCAACAGTCCGTCAATTAATTTGTCCCTCAGCCTTGTCATTGCGAGGCCGGGGGCCGTGGCAATCCCGTCTTGAGATTGCTTTGCTTCGCTCGCAATGACGGAAACAGCCGCAGCAAAACCGATGATTCCGGCAACATTTTCCGTGCCGGCCCGTTTTTTGTACTCCTGTCCACCACCAACAATTTGATGTTTAATCGAAACGCCAGTCCGAATATAAAGTAATCCAATGCCTTTTGGACCATAAATCTTATGCGCCGACATAGTTAAAAGATCAACATGCAAGGTGTCAACATTCATATCAAAGTACTCTGCTGATTGAACAGCATCAGTGTGAAAATAAATGCGATTTTTTCGGCCTTTATTCTTTTTTTCCAACATTTGACCGATTGATCTGATTGGCTGGACTGTTCCAATCTCATTGTTGACGTACATTGCTGAAACTAAAACGGTATTTTCTTTTATCGCCGCTTCGATATTACTAACTTCGACAATGCCTTCACGATTAGGTTTGATATACGACGCTTCGATTTTACCATCACTTTCCAGCTCTTTGATTGTATCTAATACTGCATGATGTTCAAACGCTGATGTGATCACATGGGGTTTATTAACTTCAGATGCCTCAATAACCCCTTTTATCGCTAAGTTATCCGATTCTGAACCGCCGGAAGTAAAAATAATCTCGGTTGATTTACAATTTAGAAACTTGCCAATAGCATGGCGCGAATTATCAACCGCACCCCTGGCCTCTTGCCCGAATAAATGAACGCTTGATGCATTGCCGAACTTATCAGAAAAATACGGCAGCATTGCGTTCAATACGCTAGGATCTGTTGGCGTTGTAGCGGCATTATCTAAATATATCTTTTTCATGAACTCCGTTTATTAATTTTCAATTTAACAATTTAAATTGAATTTTAAATGTTTTAAACATTAGAGTTTTTAAATTTATTTTAAATTGATAATTTTAAATTCTAAATTTTTCTTGTCAGTTTGCGTAAGTCTTCCACGCACTTCTTACATCCTTCACCCGACATCAACTCTTTATATTCTTTTTCCGGCACAAGAAACGCTACCGGCGTTGAATATCGGCTAACTTGATAAACTTCTCCAGCTTCGACTTCCCGCATTACCTGGGAAATTTTGTTCTGCAATTCATTAACATTAATTTGTTTCATAGGAATTAATTAAAAATTACCTAATAACAAGGTAACATTTTAGGTAACAATTTGTCAATAATATTGTTTAATAATCAAGATACTGCTATATTCCACTTAGATTTGAAATGGAGGTCTGTTATGTCTTGGCCAGTAAGAGCCAAAGGTGTCCCACCGCCAGCGGACTCGCCTGCAGCCCGTGATCCACACCCTGAATCTCACCAAGGCGAACGCGGACATTGGGTCCGCAACGGAGCCGGAGTCCGACGCTGGGTTTCAACCCCTGAATCAGGTGACCAACTCTACGACCGCTGCCCCTAGACGGGCAGAAGAGCCCGGGCCGCAAGGCCCATTTTTTTATTAGATCAATTTATTCCAAACAAGGTCATCGCCGGACATGCCTTGTCATTGCGAGCACAGCGTGGCAATCTCAAATTATATCAGCATAATAATCTTTAAAGGTAGGATTATCTTTCGTTATCAAATCAATCTTCTTTTGTCTTGAGCCAGCCTTAATTTGTTTCTCTCTTTTGATAACTGATTCAGGGTCGTTAAATCATTCCCAATATACAATTTTGGTAACATTATATCTTTTAGTGAATCCAGCGATAAATTTACACTTGAGTTCAAAGACCATTCGGATAAGATTATTCGTCACACCAGTATAAATTACCGTGTCTGTTGGATTCATCATTAGATAAACATAATATTGATGCTATTTCATTTCATAAGATTGCCACGTCGCCGATTACGGCTCCTCGCAATGACGGGAACTATGTTATCCCAAACAAAGTCATTGCTTTCTTTGTCGTTTGTTTTTCGACTTCGGCAAGAGAGACATTTTTGATTCGAGCAACCTCCTCCGCCACGCGAACAACCATCGCAGGTTCATTTCTTTTCCCCCGATACGGTTCTGGCGCTAAGTACGGGCAATCAGTTTCGATCATCAAGCTTCCCAATGGCACAGCTTCGATAATTCGTTCAATTTCCGGATTATTTTTGAATGTAATGTTTCCGGTAAAAGAAATTGAGAGTCCAATGTCGAGAATTTTTTTGGCAAACTCCCAATCGCCGGAAAAACAATGTACAACACCGCGAATATCCTTCTGATAACTTTTTAATATGGCGTAAATATCGGCATCAGCCTCACGAGAGTGAATGATAACAGGCTTGCGAAGTTCAATCGACAAATCCAGCATCTGCTCTAAACAAAAAATCTGCTTCTCGCGGGTCGGATATTTTGAAAATTGTGACGATCGTTTCAAATAGTAATAATCTAATCCTATCTCACCAATCGCAACAACCTTTGGATGCGACGCCAGAGTAAAAAGTTGCTGCTTGGTCGAAATGTCTAGATCATTAGCAGAATGAGGATGGATGCCAATTGAAGCATAAACCTCGGGATACTTCCGAGCCAGATCAACTGATTTTTTTGACGAATCGGCATCAACGCCGACATTAATTATCCGGCGAACGCCGGCTTCCATTGCCCGGCCAAGAACGGTGTGAACCTCGTTTTTGAACTCGGGAAAATCCAGATGTGCATGAGTGTCTATAAACATATTATTTGAAAAATGTTACCCAAAGTACGGCTGCAATTACAACCGCTGAGGCGATTATATCACGCTTTCTTATGTACTCTTTAAAATAAAAGGCGCTGAAAAAATAGACCAGAAGTGGACCCATGACCAAAATAATTGTCGTTTCGACAACACCCAACCGAACAAAGCCGTAAAACTTTAGAACCATTTGTAGAACACCAAAACCAGCCGTTAATATCGTATAAGCAAAACATTTTGCCGGCATGTTAAGTAATTTGGGCCGCCAAATGATAAGAAATATCACCGACATAATTGCGGTTCTGGCGAAATACAGGGCCGCGGGTGAAAAAACATCCAGCAATAGTTTGATGACAATTGATTCGGCCGACATAAAAATCATTGCTGTAACTATGACCCAAGTATTTTTGCTGATCTGAAGATGTTTTCGCCTGAAACGTGATGCAATAAGTGCCAGTGATGCGATGATGCCAGCGATGAATACAGGCATATTGTGTTCTCCCGGCAGAAATATTTCGGAAAAAATTATCGTAAAGAGCGGCGAAAGCAGCATAATGAGCTCAAACTCATGAACTTCCGATTCCTGAATGCCCCGATAATAAAGCGAATTCCAGATAATCGCGATTAACAGCATGGCAATGAAAATCGTAATGTATTTGGTAGTTAAAATTTCTTTCAAGTCTAAATGGCCGAAGTTCGGCAGTAAAAAGGCGGTAATTATCGCGATCCATATGAAAAGTAGCGGTACGAATCTTTTTACCGGCAGATTATACCGAGAGAGGACGACTTTATCGACGACGACTCCTCCAGCATATCCAATTGAAGCTAAAAAAGCTTGTAGCAAATTCCCTCCAAACTATTGACAAATGATTATTATTTGATATAAATGTATCAAGTGACATGGGACTGATCAGCCATGGCACTTCTATGCATCTACGCCCAATTCTACGCTACTACTCTACCTCTACACAGAAATCTACCATCTACGACGGCAACTAGCTGTCACTACCCGCCGGAGCCGATACTAATTGGTTCCGGCGCTTTTTTATTTATCTGGTTCAATTCTCGGGAACAACGGCTCCGGCTCTAAAGTTTCAAGTTGTTTTTTCATCTTTTGCACAGTCTCGGGCATAAATGGGAATAAACAAGGAACTAAAGAGTCAAGGGATTGAAGAACAAAACCCAAAACCTCGGATAATTTCTCTTGGTTGGATTTTGCCAATTCCCATGGTTTATTCTCTTCGATATATTGATTTAATTTTGTAACTTCACCAGCAATTTCCTGCAACGCTTGGTCAAACTTTAGTTCTTCGATCAGTTTGTTTGCCTTGTCATTCCGAACTCGTTTCGGAATCCCGCGAGATTCTGAATCAAGTTCAGGATGACAGCCATATTTATTCATCATCGAAATTGTTCTCTGGACTAAATTGCCGAGTCCATTCGATAGTTCTGATTGATAGCGTGCGGCGATTTTTTCTTCCGAGATGTCACCGTCCTCGCCAAATGGAAATTCACGCAGAAGAGCGTAACGGACAGCATCTGCACCGAATTTTTCAACCAATTTGTTCGGGTCAAGAACATTGCCGCGGGTTTTGCTCATTTTTTGTCCGCCAACAGTGAAAAATCCGTGGGCAAAAACCTTTTTCGGCAGAGGAAGATCAAGGGCCAAAAGCATTGCCGGCCAAATGATCGCATGGAACCAAAGAATATCTTTGGCCATTAAATGAATGTCTGGAGGCCAAACGACGTAGTCGTCCCCACGCAGGCGGGGATCTTCTTTTAGCGGATTCCCGTCTTCACGGGAATGACGATCAGAAAAATAGATAAATTCGGCTGAATAATAGTTAATTAGTGCGTCTATCCAAACATAAATCGTCTGAGTCTCATCCCCGGGGAAAGGAATCCCCCACTCAACTTTTTCTCTGGAGATTGAGACATCTTCAAGACCTTGTTTGATTTTGCCCAGAACCTCATTCTTTCTGGATAATGGCTCAACTACAAGCTCTCCCCGCTCTATAACTCCGAGAAGATCTTTCTCCTTTGCAACCTTTGATAGCAAGAAAAAGTAATTCTCTTCCGAGTGCTCCTCCGGCTTGGTGCCATGATCCGGGCAGCAACCATCTACTAGTTCATCCGGAAGTAGAAACTTTTCACAAGCCGTGCAATAGAGCCCTGTATATTTTTTCTTTTCAATATAACCTTTTGTTTTGAGATCTAATATCAGCTTTTTGACTATTTCTTCATGCTTCGGATCTGTTGTCCGGAAAAACTCGGAATATTCAATATTCAGATTTTTCCAAGCTTCCTGAAATCTCGGTACCAACGAATCTGCAAAAACTTTTGGTTCGAGTCCAGCTTTTTTTGCAGCCTCGACAATTTTTGCTCCATGCTCATCAACTCCGGTCAGAAAAAAAACGTCCTCGCCCTTAGCTTTGTAATAACGTGATAGAATATCGGCAGCGATAGTCGTGTAAGCATGGCCGACATGAGGGATGTCGTTAATGTAATAGATCGGAGTCGTAATATAGTATTTCTTTTTTTCCATAAATATAAAAGTTATATCCCCGTAGCTTTATGCGAAGTGGGATGCTTTTAATTAGATACTAACAAATCAAGCTAGCTTTCTCAATGGTTTAATGCTATAACTTAGATTAACGACTGTTAGGGAGGCCAGAAGATGATTGTCATCATCTGTGTCGGAGTGCTGTTTCTGGTATTCATCGGCTCTTGCGGCATCGCTGCCGCCATTGTAGGCGGCAGAAGCGAGAAAACGCTCGATGACCTTCCCACCCGGTCTCAAGCTTGAGACCGGGTTTTTATTTGAAGATCAGCACAAATTCACCTTTTATCTGATGATTTTCTAGGTCAGACAAAATGTCATCAATATTACCATCCCAATATTCCTCGAATTTCTTTGTCATTTCGCGAGCAATAAAGACCTTCGTGTTTTCACCAAAATATTTTTTGATATCATTTAATGTTCTTTCCAACCGCGGCGCCGATTCATAAATAACAACCGGGACAGATAATTCGGCTAACTCTTTGAATTTGGTTTCTCTGCCTTTTTTCTTCGGTAAAAAACCGACAAAGTAAAACTCTTTTTCAACCATACCGCTGACGGAAACAGCTGCTGTTAATGCTGACGCTCCTGGGACAGGAAAAATTTTGACTCCCGCACCTCTAACCGTCTGGACCAGTTTCTGGCCCGGATCAGAAATCCCGGGCGTACCGTTGTCAGAGACATAAGCGACCGATTTTCCGGCTTTTAGCTCCCGGATGATAAAGCCGATTTTTTCATCCGACGAATGTTGGTGAAGAGAAACCAGCTCTTTTTTGATATTTAGCTGATGAAAAAGTCCGCCGGCAACCCGCGTATCTTCGCAGGCAACAAAATCGACGGTTGTGAGTATTTCAACCGCTCGTTTTGTAATATCGCCCATATTGCCAATTGGCGTCGCAATGATATAAAGAATGCCCTTGCTCATGATGCCGGAATTATAGCATTATTAATAAACTTTTGGTAGTATCTTCTTTGAGGTGAGTGACATGGCCAAGGATCAGGATCACAGATTGCAGACATTGACTCATCACTCCGCAGAGGACCCAGATCGAGTTCTGGACAAGTTCATCGCCGCGTACAAGAAGTGGCGGCAAAAACAACAAGCCGGCAAATGAGTCGGCTTTTTTTATTAGCAGAAAGTTGACTAATATGCTATCCTTTAGTCGCGTTTGTCGAGGTGTTATCATGGCCTACACCTGGGAAGTACACGGGGACATTGACACGCTTGATGGTTTCACGACTAAGGTGCGGGATGCCACGATTTGGATCCAGGATAACGGACGGCAGACTCCCGGAACGGTCGTCCGCACTTCGGATAATGCCAGCGATTATCTCAACTTCTCTGTCTGCTTCTCCAGCCGCCAGAAGAGACAGTTGCGAGATCTCCTGATCTTCTCGCGCGGCAAAACCTACAAGATCAATGTCAATTCGGCAATCAGGGACAAGCGCAACCAATCGGGGCCCTTAGCGTGAACTACGCGGGGCCAATTTTTTATCCCGTCATTAGGGTCCAAACGGTGGCAATACCGGCAATAATCATCAGAGCAGTTGCAATCCAGCCGACAACCTTACTGATCCAACCGTTGGATCGCTCACCCATCACTTTTTTGCTTGATGATAAAATCACAATCAGAACTAAAACTACCGGGGCAACAACACCGTTGGCAATTGCCGAATAAACTAAGGTTTTCATCGCATTAAGGCCAAATAGATTCATTAGAACTCCAATAATCAAAGAAATGATAATGATTCCATAGAAAGCGTAGGCCTGGCGAAGTTTGTAGTGCAGCCCTTGCTTCCAGCCAAAACTCTCGGCGATGGCGTAGGATGAAGAACCGGCCAAAACCGGTATGCCGAGTGCACCAACACCGATGATACCGATAGCAAATAGCAGATAGGCATAATCACCTGCCAATGGCCGAAGTGCAGAGGCCGCTTGCGCCGCCGATTCAATATTCATAATTCCGGCTGCGTGAAGAGTTGCGCCGCAGGCGGCAACTATAAAGAACATCGCCAGATTTGAAAGGAACATGCCGGACCAAACATCGATACGCATGTCGATAATATCGTCGTCGGCAACGGCATCGATTCGCGATTGAATGCTTTTTTCACCACTTTGAATTGATTCCTCAACCTCTTGGGATGTTTGCCAGAAGAAAAGATATGGCGAAATTGTTGTCCCCAGCGCACCGGTAACAATCAAAATTTGGTCGCGAGTAAATGAGAATGACGGTTTGACAGTTGCCAAAAGAATTTCATGCCAGTTAATACCTTTTATTAACAGCGTCGAAAGCACATAGGAGAACAAAACTAATGCCAACCATTTAAGATATTTGGCATAGCGGTCGTATGACATAAAAACCTGCATAATCATAATCACGGCAGCGACCACGATAATTAAGAAAAAATAATCAAGTTGCGGCCAAAATAACCGCAACGCTTCACTCATCGCTCCAAGGTCGGCGCCGATATTGAAGGTATTGGCGGCAAAAAGCAAAATTGTGCAAATGATGAGCACCCAGCGCGGAAAGAAGCGTTTGATATTACCGGCAAGTCCGCGACCGGTAACCAAACCAATCCGAGCACACATTTCTTGAACCACCGCCATCAACGGGAAAGTAAAGGGCGCCAACCAAAGAAATTTATAACCGTAACCGGCGCCGGTTTGCGAGTAGGTGCCGATTCCTGAAGGATCGTCGTCCGAAGCACCGGTTGTCAAACCGGGACCGAGCATTCGCCAATAATCCTGCAATTTGCGGACCGGTTTATCAACTGCTTTTTCAATCGTTTTTGATACTTCAATTGTTTCGTCCAAAACCTTGGCCGGAGTTTCTACCATCTTTTCAACTATAGATTCCTCCTTGCGACCAGTAGGGTTCTCTTCGATATTAATTTTTTTGTGAACTTCGTCGTGTTCCTTCTCCGTCATTTCCCTCCTTGATAACTTTATACAATGACAACCAATTAGCAACACTCAAATCCTCGGCTCTGATTTTGGCATCCAGACCTGTTTTCCTTATTATATCAGCCGCAATTGATTTTTCGATATGTAGACCGGCCGCCAAATTATTTTCCAACGTTTTTCGCCTAGCTGCAAAACCAAATTTGACAAGACGAAAATATGATTTTTCGTCAGCTGCTAGCTTCTGGCTTTTCGCTGTTAGCTTAATGATCGCCGAGTCCACCTTTGGCACCGGGAAAAAAGACTCTGCCTTAACCAGATCGACAATTTCAGCCTCGGCATAAAATTGAACTGATATGGAAAGTAACGACATATCGCCCGGTTTTGCAACAATTCTTTCGGCAACCTCTTTTTGAACCATCAAAACCATCAACTCCGGTTTGTGTTCAGTCTCTAGGAACTTTCTAATAATTGGCGAAGTAATATTGTATGGAATATTTGCCACAACTTTATATGGTTTATCGCCTATTAATTCTTCAATATTCACTTTGAGCGCATCATCATTAATTACTCTTAATTTCTCATTGTTAAATTGTTGAATTGTTGAATTGCTTCCCCGATCCGACAACAATTGAGCAATTGAGCAATTGAGCAATCCCGCCAATTTATCATCCCGCTCTATTGTCACTATTTCACCCGCTCTTTTTAATAGTTCTGCGGTGAGAGTGCCTAGTCCCGGACCGATTTCCAAGATAGTATCGGATGGTTTGATATCAGCAGCCTCGATTATTTTTCCTAGCACATCATTATCAACCAAAAAATTTTGGCCCATTGTCCTCTTGGCCCAAATTTCATTCGCCCGAAGAAATTGGATTAGTTCGGTTTTGTTCACACTCCTAATTTAGCTTGATTTGCCAATTTTAGCAATAAAAAAGGCCTGGCGTTTAGCCAGGACCATGCCGAGGCAACAATAACCAAGCCACAAAGCGAATGACCAACAGGCCACCAGCGATCCCGAAAAAGAAGTTGCGATTGCCCTCTGCTTCATCCCACCCCTTGTGAATCATCAGCCACCAGCACCCTCCGCCAGCGCCAGCTGACAGCAGAATCAGCGTGTTCAACAACCAGATAAGTGCTGCAACCATCAGGATTTCCTCCGTTTCAGTGCCTCTAGTAGGAACTCGCAGTCGTCCCTATCATCGACGTCAAGGGCCAAGTTGGCCAGCTGACACTCCAGAAACTCGACGCTTCCGCCAAACAACGACTGGAAACGCTTCTGCCAGTTTCCCAGTGTCATCGTCATACTGAAGATCCGGAAGAAATCAAACCCCATTATCTTGATGAAACCGTAGACCTTGTTCCGCTCCATTCGTTCGATCAACTTCATGTCTGGAGCGATTGGCCGACGGAAAAACATCACTTGCCCCCGAGCCAACCCGCGGTTGGGCAACATACCCAAGGTTCCTTGCATATAGTTGGTACGGCGCCAATGCTGCTTCTCCTTGGGCAATGAACTCTTGGGCACTACTGGGATGACCAGGTCGGCGGCAGATTGTTCAGCGGCGTCTGCAAAGTCCGCCAGATCTTTAGTGGTTACCAGTAGTGCATCACCGTTGATGAGCATGATTGGCTCACTCTTTGCAGCCTGAACCAAAGCTATGACATCGAGAAGGTAGCGACCTCGAGTCCTGATCCGCTCCACCCAAAGCATCGGGCGCGTTCCTGCTGGTACCACCATTAGCACCGGCTGATCCGACAACGGCACAACAACATCGCGCATCCGCTGCCAAGACGGAATTCCGTCAATGACGAGAGATAACTTCGGGCCTCCCATTCGCCGTCCTTGGCCACCGAAAAGGATTCCGATCTTCATCTGCATCACTCCCTCGGCGAGATTGTACAATAAAATATGAATTTGCGCAATAAAAAAAGGCCGCTAACCATTATCGGTTGCGGCTATGATCGTCTCCCTTCTCCTTGGGTTTCTCAACCCTAACGGACCTGAGGATTGCTTCAGCGTAAGGGTCACCAGCCAATGAAGCGAGTCTCATATTCTCCTCATCAAGCACAACAACTCTGTCAGCTCTCGCCAACGTGAAAACCTCCCTGTTCGGCAGTTGCCAAATAGAAATAATACTAGAACAACAAGTAAAAATCAATTATTGTTTGATTTCTTCGACCAAAATGCTTGGGCCGGCACCACGGCCGTTCCACTTAAGAGAACTCAAGACACTGCGCGAAAGATCTAGTAATACCGAAAGATCGTCGGGTTTAGCAGTGCCCCAAGTGCAATCGACTGTTCCAAAAACTTTCACTCCACTGTCTAGGTTTGTTATCCGAATTAGAGTTCCTCGTTTATAATTAACACTGACAATTAAGCAATTAGATCTATCGTAGATAGTCGCTCTGCCACGAACCGATGACAAAATTGTGACTTTGGTACCGGTATAGTTTATTTGTGTTTTTGGTTGTTTTGTAATTTCGGTAGCTAAAAGTATTCGGCTTACCTCTTCGCCATCCTCACGAGTAACTCGATATGTTAACTTCTTCTCCCCCTTTACACCGGCATCGACACGCTTTTTTCCGTAGTCAAGGTTTGGATCCTCTTTTTCCTGAATAGTGAAATCAATGGGTTTTGCCTCAACAACATTCGTAATTGCCACACGGGTGATTGCGATTTGACTGCCATTAAATATTTGCGATTCTAGCGACGGGCCAACTTTATCATCGGCTCCCAACTCGATATTTTTCTCCTTGAATAATTCCGCCACTGTCTTTGTCCAACTGCGATATTCTTTACTCCGTTTCCCGTCTTTTAGAAAATAAACCGGCGCCCGATCAAGGGTGAGGGTAGCACCAATGCCTAATGATGGATCGGGAAATATTTTGATTCTGTCTTCCTGATAATAATCCAGCTGCAGATCAGTGATAATTTTTGCCGCCTCAATACTATCACTTTGGCCAGAGATGGTCTGGTTCTGTCCATCAGCTTTGTTCTCAATAATTTGGTATGGATAACTGGTCACTTGCAACTTGTCACTTGTAACTTCTTTTGCGTTGCTTTTAACAACAGAAAATAGCGTAAATGATAGAAGCGAGACCGAAACCATAGCGTAAAATAAATTGCGCATGAAATTATTATAGCAAAAATGATTGAAAATTTTGATACCTAATGATATGGTTTTGTCATCTCACACAGGAGATTCACCACGGACATCAAGGATCGCGTTCTGTGCTGGATTGTGGGACAACTAGGAGAATTGGCCGACCAGATTCGGCTACAGAAGTTCCTGGAATATGATGGTAAGAGTATCTGGTCTGAAGAGACATGGGACTTCGGCCTTTCACTCCTCAGACACAAGCCACCAGATGATGATGAAGTCAGGCAATTCATCATAGACAAGATCAAACTCCTCAGAGAGAGATACCCTGTGGTTACCAGATCACTGGAGATGCAGGGTGCCTGCGGGTGGGGCGCAGCTGACATCAGTCAGAGATCGTTCTAGTGTTTCGGATCGGATCGAACAGCGACGCCCCGCCCGGGCATCATTTTTATATTTCTACCTTTACATCCCTCCGAAATCTCTTCTAAAAAAACCGCGGAGACAAGTTGGTAACATGATTACCAAATTAAATTCGGCCGGAGGTGTAAAATAAATTGCGCATGAGTCATGAATAAAGTACAGCAAATTTCAGCTCGACTTTTGGGACAAAATCTGCTAAATTTCACAAGAGGAGGTGCTGACGTGAAAATCGCAATATTCACCAACACATACTGGCCCAGTCGCAACGGTGTTGCCATTGCAATTAAGCTCCTGCGGGAATGCTTAATCGCGCTCGGACACACCGTCCTGGTTTTTGCGCCAGCCTATCCCGGTAAGAAATATAATGACCCCGAAGGGGTTTTTCGTTTTTCTGCCTTTGGGTTCGGAGACTATCCGCTAGCCAAGTTGCTGTTCGTTCGCAACAAGGCGAGGCGGATACTCATCGAACAAAAAGTCGAACTGGTTTACCTGCCACATCCCTGGTGGGTGAGCAGTTTGGGACTTAGTCTGGCCAAAGAACTCGACTTGGCCACGGTGTCAGTGATTCACACCCAGTACGACAAGATGGTCAAGGCTGTGCCACTGATTGGCTGGCTGGCAAAGCGCTCACCAATTGTCGGTCGGCTGATTGGTCGGATCCTCTGGTGGAAGGTCAGACGATTTTGCAACGCTGTTGACATGGTAACCACCCCGGGATTCGGCATGCAGAAGCATCTAGTCTCACTTGGAGTCAATACTCCGGTCTGGCTGACACCAAACCCAACCAATCTTGAAGGTTTCGGCCAGCAGGACTCCTCGGCGATTCGTGCCAAGCTCGATATCCCCACCGATTCACCGGTGATTGGTTATACCGGACGACTGGTCGCGGAGAAGAATCCCGATCAGTTGTTGGCAGCTTTTGCCCTGATCCGCGGCGGGGTGCAAGAAACTCACCTCTTGATCATCGGTGACGGTGAAATGAGAGCTGGTCTTGAGCGCCAAGCAGCCAAGATCGGAAATGTTCATTTCGCCGGCAGTCTTGATCACAGTCTGGTAGCCAAATACCTGGCTGCCTGCAACTTGTTCTTGAGCGCTTCGACCTTTGAGGTTCAGCCGTTGACCTACGTTGAAGCATTGGCCTCAGGCTTGCCGATTGTCGCCTACCGATCCCAAGGCAATGAGGTTGTCAGCGACAACGAAAATGGCAGACTGATATCGCTTGATAAGGGCCCTGCTGGTCTGGCGGCCGCTGTCATTGACCTGATCATCAATAGGACCAAGCTAACTGCCATGTCAAAGCGAGCACGAGTCTCGACTCACCAGTTCGAAAAAGTAGTCGCCACCAAGAGAACTGTCGAGGCTTTATGCGAAGCCAAGAAGCGTCACGACCTCCCGGAATCCTGAAAGGCTTCCGGGTTTTTTAAATCTGACTTTTCACGTCTTCCGGTATTTCAGACAGAAAACGGGATGGCACATTTGCGACCGGATTGCCAAAGTAAATACGGCCCGAAGCATAAATTAAATAGAGCTTCTTCCGAGCCCGGGTGATTCCGACATAACAGAGTCGACGCTCTTCTTCAATTTCGGATTCATCGATAATACTTCTGGCATGCGGCAAAAGCCCTTCTTCCATACCGATAATAAAGACTGACGGAAATTCGAGGCCCTTTGAAGAGTGCAGAGTCATTAAAGTAACTACATCGGCATTTTGGTCCAGCTCATCAGAATCTTGGTAAAGCGCAATTTTTTCCAGAAAGGATTCTAGCGGTTTTTCGACCCCCAAGGTATCGGTATATGATGCGACAGATTTCAACTCCAAAATATTCTCCCACCGTGCCTCGGCCTCGGCGGTGCCATCAAGCAAATTATCCTTATAGCCGCTTCCCTCCGCTACGATTTCGATTAAATCCGATACCCCGACCTCACGGCTTTTTGCTCTAAATTTTTCCATCATTTCTAAAAATTTTGCGATTTTTTGTCTTCCTTTGTCATTGCGAGCCGAAGACGTGGCAATCTGGATTGCTTCGTTACTCATCGTTCCTCGCAATGACGAGAGAAAAGTCATCACGGTCTTGGAACCAATGCCTCGGGCCGGCATATTTACAATTCTTTCAAAAGCGATCCTATCATCAGGATTGGCGATTAACCGCAAATAGGCCAGAATATCTTTAATCTCCCGTCGCTCATAGAATTTGATCCCGCCAATTACTTTGTATGGAATGCTGTACCGCAGAAATGCCTCTTCCATGGCTCGCGATTGAGCATTCATCCGGTACAAGACCGCAAAATCTGAATAACTGATGGTTTGCAGTTTGTGGTTTGTGGTTTTTCCAACCGACAACCGACTACTAACGACCAACCCTTTTATCTCTGTTGCCACAAATTCAGCCTCATCTTTTTCGTTTAATGCCTGATAAATTTGCAAGGCATGACCTTCCGGGTTGTCGGTGAACAAGGTTTTGTCGGTCCGATGGCGGTTGAATTTGATTAGTTCGTCTGCCGCCCGGAGAATATTTTTAGTCGAGCGGTAGTTTTGTTCAAGTTTGATAACTTTGGCGCCCGGATAATCCCGCTCAAAATTTAAGATGTTACGGAAGTTGGCACCGCGAAAACCATAGATCGATTGGGAATCGTCGCCGACAACACAGATATTTTTATTTTTGGCCGACAGCATTTTGGCCCAGAGATATTGAACCTGATTGGTGTCCTGATATTCGTCAACCAAAATATATTTAAAAATTCGCTGATACTTTTGCAACACCTCCGGTTGATCTTCAAATAATCGGACACAGAGCAAAAGCAGATCGTCAAAATCCATTGCACCGATGGTTTTCAGGTATTTTTGATACTGTTTGTAAACATCAAAGACAATTTCTTCAAACGGCGAATTTACATACTGTCCGTAATCATCAGGGCCGATAAATTCATTTTTTGCCCCCGATATATAGTGAAGCACGGCATTTGGATTGTAATTTTTGGTATCAATCCCTCTATCCTGCATAATTTTCTTCACAACTGATAATTGATCTTGACTGTCATAGATGGTAAAACTCGACGGATATCCCAAATGCTTAGCTTCGCGGCGGAGAATTTTGACACAAATTGAATGAAATGTTCCCATCCAGGGTAAAATATTCCTTGTGCTTTCGACTTTCAACTTTGAACTTTCACCTAGCAACGCTTCCATGCGTTGCTTCATCTCCCCTGCCGCTTTATTGGTGAAAGTCACGGCTAAAATACTTTCCGGCGCCGCTTTTTTCATTGATATTAGGTAGGCCAGCCGATGGGTTAGAGCCTTGGTTTTGCCACTCCCCGCTCCTGCGAGGATTAGAACAGGACCCTCAGTCGTCTCGACGGCTTCTCTCTGCGGCAGATTTAAATCATTGAGTATGTTTTTCATGCCTTTGTATTATAACAATTAGTTTAAAGATAACCCATCCTCCGCCGAGGCTTTGGAAAATAGATACCACAGGCATAGCCCGTTGGTACTGTTCCTCCTTGTGCGGCCTTCGGCCGGTCTATTGGATCGCGACCAACTATCGATTGAAAAACCGTATTCACCGCATTGATCCATAACGAACCAGGGTTCTTTAAACTAAAACGGAACAGACCTACAATTAAGATAGCTATCAACTAATCTTAAGGAGGACTGTCCCTATGTTTAGAATAAAAGATTTGCAGGGAGAAAGAAAGTGTCAGCGCATTATTGAG
>Ga0265297_10005817_pt1 | contig 18407 bp, 30 predicted proteins | sample Munlanlwell13791_FD_192502 | JGI IMG/M metagenome (GOLD analysis project Ga0265297, IMG submission 192502) | Leachate microbial communities from a municipal landfill in Southern Ontario, Canada - Leachate well 137-91 | ecosystem: Engineered > Solid waste > Landfill > Unclassified | place...
TTTCATCAACATTGCGTCTTACGGAGTTATTACCAAAGCCATTCATTAAATTCATAAATGCTTCTGATATTATTAAAGATTTTTTTGACCCCGGACCAAGTTTTATATCATATTTAGTATCTTGCGGCATGATTACTCCCTTTGACATAATTATGAGCTAATCTTTCTAATTTTATTTTAGAAAGATCTTCCTGTCTCGTTGACCAAACTTATATTACGGTACTTGCTCCGTGACACAGAGGTTTTAGTCTCCACAGGCTGACACCTACGCTCCGTAGGCTTAGGATCAAATTTTAAAGAGCCGTTTCCAAACATAAGAATTGTCTTTGCGGCTTTCACATCTCGTGGTTCTATTAGTCCACATGAAGGACATCTAAAAATTCGTTCCGATAATTGAACATCATAGGAATTTTTACACTTATAACATGTCTTTGTTGTTGGTAGAAAACGATTTATAACAATCGCACCTTTTTGGATTAATTTTTCTTTAATTCTTCCAAGGATTGAATGGTGAATCCTTTTTGACCAATGTTTTCCTTTTGTTTTCCATCCGTTGAAGTTGTCATCCTGAATATAGATCTTTTCGTATTCTGAAAATAACTTATAAACAATTTTATTTGCAACATCTTCTTTTTTATTGTTTAATTTCTCATATTCCTTTTGAATTAAAAATTTTATTTTATATCTATTCTTGGAACCCTTTTTGCTCCGACTTAACTTCTGCTGGAGCCTTTTCAGGTGTTCCGGTTCTTGAACAGACACTTGATTAAAAACTTCCCCATCCGAAGTCGTGATCATTTCTTTAATGCCAAAATCTAATCCAACTTCTTTTAATTTCTCCTTTCCTTGCCCCTCTTCTACAATTGGTTTTGAATAGGTTACAATATGGATATAATAGCCAGATGGTTTTTTCGTTAGACACGCTCTTCCAAATTCACATTTTTTGGGCAATTGATTTAAACCATTAATACATATTGTCCCAATCCCGCTTATAAAGAATTTTCTATTGCGAAGCTCATGTGTGCCAGATTTCTCACCTTGTATATATTGATTAAGAATCAAAGTTTTGAATTCTTTTTTAAATTGAAGCCGTCCAATTTTGTGGCCGTGTTTTTTTGATTGCGATAACGTGTAAATTGATTCTTTTAGAGATTGTCGAATTGATTGTTTACATTTGGCTGGTAGAAATTTAAGTGTTCTTTTTTCGAAATTACCGATGATTCTGTTTTTTACGATTACTTCCTTAATTTTTGCATCAGCGTTGAAAATATCATCTTCTCTAAGCCAATGGTTGTATAACCATTTAGCCTCAACAAACATCATTTTAAGGGATTCTTTTTGTTTATTATTGAGTCGAGAACAATCAATTTTAAGACAGTAAGTTTTACAAACCATGTGAGATCTACGTTCACGGGTTTCATTGCGTGTTTTTGAAATTTTGTCTTTAAGAGTTTGATCCACTATCTTTAATTTAATTATCATTTCTATTATTAAAATTTAATAACATAAGACTATCGGTGAATAATTAAATTGTGATAACAACTACACAAAAACAATTTAAAAAATCTACATTAGAAGACATAGATATTGCAATTCATTCCTGGTGTGGTGACAGAGATTTTGGTCGATAGCTAAATTTTTTAAAGATATAATTATAATGATAAGGATAAACAAAAATGATGATCCCAACCATTCATTTAACCGGAACTTCAAAAGAAGAATTATTAGAGCAAAATATTGAGGCTATGAGGACTGTTAGAATCGCAATTTATCAGGAGCAGGGCCAGAAGAGATCATTACCCACAAGGCGATAGTGCCTTTATGGAAGCACAAAGAGAACATGTATCAAGATTACAACGATTACAATCTGTTTACAAAGAATTGGAAGATCTTATTTTAGCTATTGATGAAATAGAATCAAGATAATTATTAATTATTTTTTATCTACGGCGTCTAAAACTCGCAGTGCTTTATTTGGATCAAACACTCTAAGCTCATCAGCAGAGAAACCAGCATTTTTAATTTCCGCCGCTTTTTCGGCTTGATGTTCTACAGTATCTTGGGCCAATGCTCTTAGTTGTGGATTTATAAATCCGTTAACTTTGCCTGGATCAATAATATCACCATCGTCAGAAACTATTTTACTGTGAAGCTTTTTGCGTTGTTCCGGAGACAATTTGCTTTGATAATTTATTTTAGATGACGCTTCACTTAATTTTGTCTGTGGTATTTCGTTTAAATTACCTTGAACATCATTGTTACTATCATCATTAGCATCGCCACCAATTTTAAATGATGGAGTCGGAATATTTATGACGATACGCTCTTTTATAATTTGGTTTACCGATTTCTGAATAAAATCCTCAGTCAACATCTCTAAAAAACACTTTTTAATAAATTCTTTAAGTTCTGGTTTTGTCATCTTCACGATACCTCAGAAAATAATCATATCACAAAAAAGAAAACTAGTTATTCTTTGTCATCTCGTTCGTCCCATTCATGCTCTATAAATTGGTCTTCTGGACCCTCCGGATCATAAGTGGAAGTTAAAACTCTATATCCCGATTTTAAATAAACTTTTGTAGCAACACTTCCTTCTACAGCACCCCAACCATAATTCGCTTTTTCGGCAGCCGTTTTTCCATAAGCTTTCTTTATTTCTTCATATTGTTCGTTATAAAGACGCTCGTCCAATTTATTGATGTTATCTTCATCATCTTCCGCTTTAACAAAAACTATGGCCATCATTCCATCGGCATATTCTCTAAATCCCACACGCGAAGAGTCTTTAGCCACTTTCTTCAATGCTCGCAACAATAGACCCCTCGAAGCATTGGTTTTATATACTGCCTCATACTCATCCTCGAAAGAAAATCGTATCTTTTTACCAATTAATTTCTCAATATCTTTTATAATCGGTTCGGCAACTTCTTTAGCAAACTGTGATAATTTCATGCCCTCGCTAAACAATTTTTTCAATTCTGTCAATTTAATTCGATAAATTTTTGTCATTCTATGGCACCTTTATTGATTTTTTAACCGGTTTTTCGGCAGCAGGTGTAGCTGCAGCAGGTTTTTCTTCCGGAACCTTTTTCTCTTGATCTCTAGTGTTTAATTCTTTTTCTTTAGCTTCCACATCGGCCATTATATTTGACAATTGCGATGCTTGTGCTGGCATTTTAAGGGACTTTGTTCTTTCCTTAAAATCTGAAACAAAATCGTCTAAAACAATTTTGGCAACAAATGGCCCCGCTTTAGCAAGAGCCTTTTCAATCAGTGGTGTCATCTGATCGAGTAATTCTATGAGATCCTGTGCTGCGCCCTGTGGATTTCCTTCCTCATAGGAACCATATCTATCAAGAGTTTCTGATAAAATTAGCCTTTTAATACTTATCATTATTGTCCTCATTAAATTTCTTTATCATTTCCTGCCAACAATCTCCTTTTACAAAATCGTGCTCCCATATTATCAATGTGTCATATCCTTCTTTCTTATAATTATCAACACGCACTAAATCTTTATTATTTTTATCTATAAATTTTGGATATTGATTGTGATCAAAACAAATCGGACATCCGTGCCACCAACATCCAAAAAACTCTACAATTTTGTGCTGTGCCCTATTGATAAAATCAGGATTATATCCGCCGACCCAATTTCCTTTGCCTCCTGCTCCAATATATTCAAATCCACACTTAACAAGAAAATCACCAATAATCAATTCTGGTTTGGTCGGTCGTATCATACTCGCTTCCATACCTCTCATACCCAACCACCTCGGATATTGACTACCTTTAGATAACATGTTATAACGCGATGCTTCTGATCTAGATCTCGGTTTAATACCAAGAATTTCAAATGATTTATAGACTATTCCTTGTCTAACACCCAGTTGTTTACACAATTTTTGTATTGAAGTATTCCCAGTTAGATATGTCCGCAAAACACTCGCATATTCTTCAGCCAATTTGTTCGCTTTTTCTATGGCTCGTTCTTGCCCTATAACACTACTAGGTCTCAATTTTATACCAAAATAATTCAGAACAATGTGAATTGTGTCGTCACAAATACCCAGTTTTTTCTTAAGGCCGCGAAATCCTCCTTCGTGATAACACTGTTCAATTATTGACACAAGGACCGATTCTTCACATTCCACGGATAAACCCAATCTCTGTTTCAACAAAACAATGTCAATTTTGCCATTAACTGTTATGGGTTTTGATTTGCTGCTGTGTCGCTTATTATTCCGTTCAATAGTTATTTCCGCCCGCGTTTTTGGTTGTATGTCATATTTAACAAAAATTTTATATAGGTTATGTAAACTAACGCTAAACTTATCACAAATTTCCATCATTGATAAACCTTCAACAAAATATAATTGCCACAAAGTTTCTTTACTACACGGATCCACAATAACTCGTGTAGCCAATTTTGAGCACAATTTTTTAAAACACAAATCAGAGCAAGTTTTTCTTATTGTTCCGCCGGATATTTTTGTTTCTTTCCCACATATAATACACTTTCCTTCCGTTGTGCTTTTATTTTCTTGTGGCTGATTTTGTTGTTCAATTGTCAGTGGTGTTATTTCTAAATCCATATTGTAATTATCATTTCAATGTCTCCATGGATACACAAAGAAAGACTAAATAACATGGATAAAGATATTATGGTACGTGTAGATAGGAAAACCCACAAAACCCTATCGGCTTATGGATCTATAAAAAATAAAAAAGTTAAAAAGATTATTGGTGAAATTTTAGCTGATTTTATCGAGAATGGAATTTCAAAAGAAGATAAACAAGCAATTGATAAATTTATTAAACGTCACGACTTCAGTTGAATTAAAGACCTGAAACATCTTCCGACAATATCAATAATTTTAATGATCTTTTATTTTCTTTTATGAGATCTTCAAGTTCCTCAATAACTGTTTCCAATTGTGATTCTTGCCCCTCAATGTGTCCAATCTCTTGTTCAGAATCAAACCCAAGTTTTTGACTATTCAAATGTTCCAATCTGCGCGTTAACAAATTAATATATTGTCTCAATTTTGCCTTATCATTATTCAACATTTTATTTTTGTCCTCCTGAAATACTGAATCATCGTCTTCAGCAACAAATTTTCCAGATAAATCATACGCTACATCATAATCTTCGCCGACATCAAAAGTGTTTGACGATGCAACGTCTTGAAATTTTTGCCAATCAAGTTCTGATAGTGTATAATAATCTCCTTCATAACCGGGCGAAAAATGCTTATGGAGCAATTCATCAAGTTTTTCATCATTTATCCAAAATAAAATTTTATCCATGTCTCTCTTTTTAATTATTCTGTAGTATTTTCTTTCCAATATTCCATTATGAATTCTGTAAGAGTTTTATGAGCACTATCTAAATCATTAATTACCTTACGTAGATTTTTAAGTTGCGAATTATATTTTATATTTTTTGTTTCTTTATACGCTTTTGAAAGTCTATTAACAACATCTTTTAGATCAGATATCATGTAAGGAATTTTTTCCTCACAATCACTAATGTAATCTATACCAACATAACCCATCCAACTATCAACATCATCACCCAGGGCACGTTGTTCATTTAATATTTCTGATAATTTCTTCATTATTTAGCCACCTTTATTGCGAAAATATTCTACTTGACCTAAACGTTTGTGTGCGGCTGCTTTTGATCCATAACATCCCAAATTTTTCCTATGACCTTTTTTGTCTTTTTTCTTTGATTTTACACACCACTCATTCCCCTGTTTTACAATTACTTCATTAAGATTACCATGGATTTTGTGTGTAAACAAAAATGATTCTTGATTAACTCTATTTTCCTCGTCGTATTCTTCACTATTAAATAAAACCGCGCCACAATTAGAACAATATACAACAACACCATCGTCAGAAATTAATTCAGAATCAATAGGACCTAGCTGATCGTCAGCATAACAAATTATATTGGACGAAATTCCTTCAAGGGAATTGGAAATTGACTCCCTAAACATTATAATCACCTGTTAAATATGACAATAATCTTCACAGCCACAAATCAATTTATTGAGAATTCGATTCACTCGATATTCCTTGTTAAATAATGGTTCACTTTTGCCTTCGTTAATCAACATTATTTTATCCAGAGCTATCGACTCTTTAAAAAGAAATGCACCTTTTGTTGAAGGATCACTCACTATGTCCCAACAAATCATTTGAAGATCTGATTGAACATAACTCGCACCGTTCTGTTCTTTAATTGAGCCGACCGCTCTTGATGACACACCAAGTTTTACACCACTTTCAATTAAACTCTTTACAATTTTACCATTGGGTGTGTCAAGAATTTCCAATTTACCAACAACATCATTACCTTCCCATCGCAATTCAGTAATTAGGTGACTCACATCTTTTAACTCAACTAAGCTCTGGTCTGTGTGGTCAAGCTGGCCTAATGCTCGTCTTTCATTTACAAGGATCTGATAATTCCTAATTTCTTTCTCCAAAATATCTCTTGGGTAAATGCGACCGTTATGATTTTTGGAGTCAGCACGTTGTATCACTCCCGATAATATTAATTTACCGGACTCACTTACTTCTTTTTTATATTCAAAAAGATTTGTTTCTACCAATAATTGAGCCATATAATCACTCCTCATCATAATATTGTTGTAACCACGCATCTAGTTTGTGGTTTGCTTGACGTAATAATGTTAAAACTTGTTGTTTAATTTCTGGAGGGAGATCTGCTTTAAAAATTTTCATTATTAATTTATCTATTGCATTAATAATATCATCAGGACTTATAATATCCAGATCCGCTAAAGGCGGTCTCTGAATTCCAATTTTTTGTTCATTTAATAATTTCTTTACTTCGCTCAAGGTTGTTTTATAAATTTTTGTCATTTCTTATTTCTCAACCAGTCCTAGTTTCGTGAAAATCAAATCCGAGCAACTTTGAGATTCTATCACACGCTTTCTCAAGATCTTTCTCTGCTATTTCTCTTTCCGATGGTTCATCTTCTGAAAATGAATTTTTATCACCGTATTCGGCAACATACCTATAATTGGAAGCTTCTTCAACCCAATCCAATATTGCTCGTATTTTCCGTGGGCCGAATTTTTGCTTCAATATGTCCTCTAACTGACTTTCAATATGATCATTCCAGCGTTCATAAATAAGATAATAAATCATATCCGACACTTTTTTGGCACTAAATTCTGAGTAATCTTTACCAAAACCCGGTATTTCTTCGTCGTCCGGACTTACCAATTTTTTTAATTCATTTAATTTTATTCGGTAAATTTTCATTTATTTCTCCGGTATCCCCGAATTTTTATTTCTCATACGATGTATTCCGCCCTCTACCATTTTTTTCAATTCACCAATCGAATCTTGCAATCCAGCAATAACTTCCATATATGCAGCAGAAAAATCATTTATTGTAGCACCATCCATTTCATTAAATTGAATTTCTTCTTTATCATCGTCCCAATATTCAGCATTTATATCGTCGGTAAGTCCTTGATAATGTTGTCTCCATTGTTCCGATTCATTAATAATATTTCTTACTTCACCAATTAAATTTGCAAGCTCTGTCGCATCGGAAAACAATTTCACAAGTTTATCTCTACGAAACTTTAATATTCTTTCATTCCCCTTATCCATGATTAATCCCCACTGACACCCTTCGGCGTTCCACCTTCCTCAAATGTCATCTGAACAATGTCCCATTCGTCCATTCCACCAAGAGCATCATGATACAATTCAATTACATAATTCCTGGTCATGTTATTCTCTCTTGCATAATCAGTCAAATTTTCTCGAATTTTCCGTTTGAGGGCTGCAACCAACAATCTTGTTCCTTGATGTATTGCTGAATCTATTTCACGTGGATCTGTTGGATCGAATTCAACAACACCACGTTCTTTGATTAATTTCTTTACTTCACTTAAAGTTGTTCTATAAATCTTTGCCATTTTTATACCTCTACCAAATCCTAATAACCGGATCTTTTAATGTTGGAGCGGCCATATTGACTTCAGCGTCATTAATTGACCCCGGCTCTAAAACATACCAATAGCGATTTCCACCGCGAACCATATCATATTTTTTCACTATTTTTAACAATACATGTGAAATCTTACTAAATATTTCTTGATCTTTTTCTTTAAATGAGAATATCACATGTGTCCACGGTTTTAAACCAAACATTTTCATTCCCGGTAATTGTTTATTACTTTTTTTCAAACCATTTATTTTAAATTCAATTCCAGAATCTAACAATATTTGCTTTACATCACCAACAATTTGAAACAATAAACCCCCATCAGATTCTAACAAATTTCTCAATTCGTTCAATTTTATTCGATAGATCCTCATTTTATGCCTTTTCTAAATTTTGTGATACGAAATCAAATAACAAGGCGTGCATAATTTCTGATTTTCTAGGAATTTCGTGCCCATAAATCTTTCTTAGATCTGGATCTGTTTCAATAAGATCTTCAACCATATCCGCAACTTTACCAGAAAATGACCAAATTATTTCATTTTTCTCTTCATCTGTTGGAGGGGCAACAAAAACATCCGGTGAAGGTGGAGGAGGCATTACAACGTTGGCAGTAGAAATTCCATCAAAATCATTCATTGGATCCATACCACATCCACATTGTTCAGCCAATTTAAGTCGTTTATTAAATCGGCCAGTACCACATTCATTTAGATCTGTAGATTCTTTCACAGCATCTTCAATTTTCACATATTTATCACTTATGCAGACATCCTCTGCTTCACCTTTGTGACTAAATTTTTGATGATAATCCTGCGGACACGGACCTTTCGGTGGTTTCTTTATGGTCTTATATAATTCCTCTTTTACCGGCTCTTTTTCATCACAATCATGAAGCAATTGAAGATCATCATCAATTCCATCTTTATTTTTATCCTTAGAATCATCTTCTTTAATACTTAGAACTTCAGTCAATTTTTTTGCCATGTGAAGATACACTCCTTATTCTTTCTTTATTAATTATTATTGAAATTGTTTTAGAAATTAATGGTGGATTGAAATTGATTGAATTGTTTATTCTTCTTTTGCCATTGAAAACCAAAATATCGATTTTGTATTATTGAATAGTACACTAAGACCAAGATTATCAGCCATTTGTTCTAGTTTCGAATAAAGTTCATCACTCAGATAAATATAGGCATTTCCGTTTAGATATTTTTCATTATTAACATATGCATCATCTTTAAAATCAAAAATTATTTCATAAGATGGCGTAAATTCATCAGACAATTTATTTGACGACTTATATTGTCTAATTTTTACAACACTTGTCATCATTTCCGCATTTAATTTATCAACAACATGTTTTCCCTTTTTAGCAACTTCGGCATATCTACGCTTATAATCCTCTTCACCTGTACTTTGTTCTTTTACCAGCTTTTTCAACTCACCCAATTTTACTCTATAAATTTTGGTCATTTTCTACCTCTTTCTTAATTATTTTGTCACGTTTTAATTTTAATACTTTTTGTGCCATTATCTCGTTTTTGGCAACACGCAAATCAGTATTAGATGTCAACCCTTTATTCCATGATGATTTACCCTTGTTCCATGAGCTTTTACCCAAATGTGATTCTACCAATTTTTTAACAGTTTGATCATTATTTTTCCACGCTAATTTCATTTGTTCACTTCTTTGTTGTTTATATTCATTACTTCTTTTGACAGCCCAAAATTTATCAGATTTTTTCAATGAATTGCTGATTTTCTTACGATATTCATCCGAATGTTGATAACCCAAAGTACCATTATCGGCCTTTTTTCTTATATTATAACCAAATTTTCTATCGTAAGACTGATAGTGATCCAGCCATAATTGTTCCCAATTGGCTAACAAATTCTTTATTGTTTTATTTAATAATTTCTGCTCGCGATTCCAAATGACATCCAAGATTATGAATTCAAAGCAATCATACCCATATTTATCCCAAGCAAATTGCAAATGGGCATTACGATGATTTTTATGTTTTAAATCATTCTTATGCCGAAGCCACCTTGAATGAATATTATGACTACTACCAACATAAACACGATTGTCATATTTGTTTCTTATGCAATATATTCCGGCAATTTTGGGTTTAATTTTGAAACAACTCCGTTATAACACGGACGAAATTCTCTTTGTCAGCAGGGATTCTAACCGAACCACCGAAATCGTCCTCAATGATGATCCACTTGCCATCGGAGGATAATTTAGCAATCCCGCAACATTTACCTACGGTACAAAATGATACTTCCTTTTTCCATTCCATGTTTTTGTTCATTTTTATTCCTCTCCCAATACCAACATTTTATCTTTTATGTTAAACACAAAAGGCGAATGTATATTCATATTCGCCACTGTATAGGTGAGAGTTCCATTGGCAGTTCCCTTCACAGAATCAAATTTTTCAATTTTAATCGAATTGTCTTTTATCTTGAATTGGGAAAACGCCGCTTTAAATGCTTCATTAACCTGTTCTTCAACAACACCAGTATCTTGCTGTTCATTTAGTGACAAAATTTCACAAAGTGTTTTGCCCCTTTTATTTTCATTCACAACATCAATACTCTTCACGACATCATTTGGAGCATTAGTAATAATTCGTATTGATGTCATTGGACCCTGATTTGGAGCTGGATCTAACGGCCCAGTTCTCTCAATTTTCGGCTCCGCTTCAAAACCAAGATCCTTCAATTTCTGCACAAATTTTGCTGCTAACCTTGCCCCACGACCAGTTCCATCAAATGATATATTCATTAACTTTACTCTTTCCTCAATTCGTCAATCAATTCCTGTGATTCTACCAATAAAACAAATTTGTCTCTCAATTCTTTAACCTCATTAAATTTCTTTATAAATACATTAATTTTTTTATTTGTCTCTTCACCAAAATTCTTACAATATTTACCAATCTCTATTTTATTCTTATTTAATTTTTCATCGACAAAAGAAAAATCGTTCCTATCAATAAATTCTAAAACAACATCCCTCTGTGATTGCGGTAAATTTTTCAAATCTTCTGTAATTGAATCAATCATAGTAATAAAGTGAAAATTTGGTTGCTTACCAATATATTTGCTAGCTGCTACATTACTATCACTATTTAATATTAAATTGACAATATTCTCTTCCAAATGAATACCATCAACTGATTCATTTATGTTCTTATTCCTCGAATTATTGATGAATAATTGAATCGACGCACAAAGTTTATAATTCTCAACCCTATGATCATACATATTGTTATAACCCAATTTTTTAACTTCGCTAATTAATGTAGTTTTCTCTAAATCTAACTTGCCATAATCAATTTTGTTGGTAAATTTCTTGATTTCGGACAAAACTCTTAAGATAATATTTCGATCTTTTCTACAATTTAGCACCGCTTCAAATAATTTATACTCTTCCTGCATTATTGATTTAGAATTAAAATATTTGTTTACTAATCGAGTCATTGGTGCTGGATCTTGGTTGTCGATTATCAATTGTGCAATATGTCTTACCATAAATTCATACAAAAGGTGTGTATTCCGCTTTTTATTATGTTTAATCATAGCACACATCCTTCCACATTAATTATTCCTCAATTTTAAATTCTATTTCATCTTCTTCCATATCATCATGATCAAAATCCAACTCTATTTGTGTACGTTCAGTTATTACGGATCTATTTGGGAATTTTTCAAAAATAGATGAAATTTCGTTAAAAATTTTGCGATTACTATTACTCCAACAGAATTTTTTATCCGGTTTTTTCAATTCGGTTTGATATAGATCTCTGGATTCAGTTTTATATCCACCAATTAATCTACTAAATGTACCTTTTGAATATGGATCGTTAGTTGAATCGTCGTCATCATTAGTTACCAATTTTGTTATATCAACCAAACCGGATTTCGCTCTATTATGCATTCTATCCCTATTCTGACGATAAGTTAATTTTTGATTTCTGTCGCGTTTAGCCTGTGCTTTTTCAAAGGCATCATTCGCTGCCGTTACAACTTCTTCGCCGCCACCGACCTCACCGCCTCCGCCTCCTTCTTCTGGAATTTCTGGAACTTCTACGGCACTACCACCGCCTAATTCTTCCTCGCCCCCACCGCCACCAGTAGTCAGCGATTCTCCACCACCCTCCTCACCGCCAAAACCGCCACCAAATCCTCCTCCGCCACCTCCGCCACCCTCACTTCCAGGGGCTCCACCAGACGCCTCATTTTTAATGAAATCAATCTTACCATCATTATATGCATCACGCATTCTTCCATTTTGAATTCTACCAATATCATCTTCACTAACGTTAAAAAATTCCTTGTATATATACTGTCTATCAAACAAATTTTCGTCATGTAAAGCCGACGCTACTTGAACTCGTCTTTCCATCAATTCCAATTTTTGCATTGCAGCCATATTGGATGGATTTGTTAATCCAAGTTCAAAAGAAAATAAATCTTCTTTGGAAAACCCACCAATTGCAATAAGATGAACCAACGCAATTTTTGTTAATTCATTAACAAAAGATCTTTGAATTCGCTCAATCGTCCTACTGAATCTTATATCCAATGATGCTAATGTGGCTTTATTTGCCAAATCTTCTTCATAAGTTAAATAGGCACGCGGAATTCCCAAAGCAGCTATCAATTTTTTCCTCAAATACTCAACGTCTTCTATATCATTTACGTGCTGCCCGCCGGGAAGTGATTCGATTTTGTTATTTGTTTCTCCACCACGAACTGGTATGAAATAATCTTCAGAAACATCAAGTGGATCAAATCTTTGATCTAATTGACCACCACGAAGAGTAGTAACAACATTTTGTTTTTTTAATTTTTCTTGTGCCTTTCTTACATAGTCATCGATCATTTCTGGCTTCATACCGGAAACATCTAGATAAAAAACCCTTCTTTCCGGTGCCCTCAAAACGCGGTATACCAACATTGCATCTTCCATTAGAACCAATTTTCTCCACAATGGTCTGGCACCCTCTAAATAAGAAGTCCCATATGGAAGATATTTATCTTGTCCAAGGAGTCTAAAATGCGCAACCTGCCAATTTTCTAACGTTAGATTTCTTGTCCTCCAGGTAAAAATTGTTTCTTTAAAATCTTGTGGAGTACCATCAATTCTAATAAAATCGTCAACAGGAATATCTATTACACGTTGAATTCCATGCTGCGGATGGACATCAAGATACATTGGCTTATCACCATATTTACACAGTGCTCTAACCCAATGCCACCCATAAAAATCTATATTAATAATGTCATAAAATAATGTCGATAATATATCACGAACTTTATCATTCGCAGAGTTTATATATAGAAGTTTCCCATCCTCAGATCTCGAAGTGCACTCGTCAGAAACGATATTTAATGCAGTATGAATTTCGCCAACACCCTCCATCTGATTATATTCAACATATCGCGCATTTCTAGTAGATTCACCTTCGGTTCCGTATTTATCAGCAAGACCATACCACTGATATGCATTCATTCCATTATGTGAGCCGCCAAAATCATATGTAAAACTTGAAATATCTTCTTTGCGATCAAACGACGGCTTTATCTCTGTGGAGATCATAGAACCACGTCTAAACATGGCCCATAACTTTTTAAAAACTGGTTGATTAAATTTTGGACCGGCTTCTTTATTACTTGGCATATATTTATATCCCTTTACGTAATTATATACTTACAAAATAAACATGATTTAAATAATTATTATTGATGAGTGATAAAAACGAACGACCACCAATTGACATAATCAAAAAAGAATGGCAAGCCTGCGCAAATGACCCAATATATTTCTTACTCAAATATGGATATATACGAACAGAAGAAAAAGGAATAATAAAGTTCGATTTATTTGATTACCAAAAAGAAATCGTCAATTATCTCCGAAATGATTCATTGAAACACATTGCTGTAGTAAAAAGCAGGCAACTTGGATTGTCAACAATTGTCGCTGGATTTGTTGCTTGGGTTGTAATATTCAGAAAAGATAGACATATTTTCAACATGGCAACGAAACTAGAAATAGCACAAGTAATTCTCGACATGGTGAGAACATTCATTGAAGAATGCCCAAAATGGTTAAATTTCTGGACAATCAAGAAAAACAATACAAGAACCATTGAATTATCAAACGGATCATGGGTTAGAGCAATGCCAACATCACGTGATGTCGGTCGCGCCCAGGCAGCTTCACTATTCGTAATTGACGAAGCTGGCCTTATTGACAAATTAGACGAACTATGGGCAGCCATAGCACCTTCAGTAGCAACAGGTGGTCGAGTTATTGCCCTCTCCACGCCGAGAGGTGCCGCCAATAAGTTTGCGGACATTATACAAGGTGGATCTAGATTAGATGAAAATGGGGAATTGATACAGGGATCCAATGAATTTCTTGTCTTTGAATATCCATGGTGGCGTAGATACGACCAAGCATGGTTCGACAAAATGAAGATCGGGAAGAGTCCAAAAGAAATAGCTCAGGAATTCGAGTGTAAATTTGTTGAATCGGGCGACACATTCATTGATCCATCAATACTACAAAAAGCACAATTAACATTTAGTGATCCGATAGAAAAAAGATATGAGGACAAAATGTGGATTTGGAAACATCCACAACCAGGAAAACAATTCATTTTGTGTTCAGACGTGAGTAGAGGGGACTCATCAGATCATTCAACATTTCATATTATCGATGTAGAAGATTTAGATGTAGTTGCGGAATATAAACACAAAATAAAACCGGACCAATTCGCTAGGATATTGTGTGATGTTGGTAGATCATATAATAATGCCCTTGTTGTGCCAGAGAGAAATGCCTATGGATCTGCTGTTATACAAGAAATGTTAAAAATGGAATACGACAACATGTATTTTGTTTACAATGGGGTTTTTATATCAAAATGGGATTTACCGGGATTTCCTAAAGCACAGGCTGGACATGCCACAAGTTCCACAACAAGACCAATCATGATGCAAAAATTAGAAGAATACTTACGACTATCCAAAATAAAGATCCATTCAAGAAGATTATATTCTGAATTCACAACATTTTCATGGAAAGGTGACAAACCGTGTGCCCCAAGAAACAAATCAGATGATTTGATATTAGCCTTGGCCATAGGAATTTATGTATACGAACAAATTTATGGCAATGGATTTAAATTAGCCAATAATACCGCAACAGCGGAACCATTTGGATTTATGAGATCCGGTGAAAAATTCAGTGAAGTCATGGCACCAAGTAATGCAATAAACATGCAAAACGAGCTTGAATCATTTATGAATGTTATGATGATAAGAAGAAAATAATCTAATTATTTGAACATATCTACAAATTTCTTAAATTTCTGCGGATTTAAACTCTGAATTTGTGTTCCAATTTGCTCAATATCATACCGACTGATGACATTATGTAAAATCCGATATAAATCTTTATCGGGCTGATCTACATGTTCATTAAAAATAACCAATACGCGCCGTAATTCTTTTGTATCGTAAATCTGTTTAAAAGAATCATTAACATCATCCTTTATTGAATCATCACGAGTTGCCCTATAAATAATTGACGAAAATTTTTCAAGCAATGAATATAAAGAATATGGTAAATCCATGGCATCTAACTTTGGCTTCTGTTTCCCTTTTTGTTCTTTTATCGTTTTTCTCAATTCACTAAGTTTTATTCTATAAATTTTTGTCATTTGTATCCCTCCCTCTAAATTTGATACATCTTTTTTACGGTAATTTTGAACCTACCATTGAGACTGATGCACTCAACGTCATAATTCTCAGCCATAATTTTTGGTGATATCGTAACATCGTATTCCTTTTTAAGAACCTCTTTCAATTTCTTAGTCAAACCATCAATAACCGAATAAGCATAATTTGCAGCATCCCTTTTCTGTTGTTCATTGTTTAAATGATTCGCAAATGAATTTACATATAAAACTATGTTGTTATCACCAATAAACGATATACCCATGCCAATTGTTGGATTTTCATTTTCACCCTTAATTTTTGTAAATGCATTTCCTATTTTAGATTTTATATCCTCATCAAGAACATCAAGAACTTGACTCTTGTCTTGATTGTCCATTACATCTAATCTCTTTTCTTCAGCCATTTTATTGTCCTCTATTCTAAAAATCCGGCATTATCCATTAAATTGGCTAATTCACGAAGAGCATCCGCAGCACTTCTTTTTTCTCCGGAAGACTTTGTAAAATACTTATTTGTTATTGATGCGATATATTTAGCTTCACCCATAATTGGGTTCCCACCAGTTCTTTCTATTGTAACATCCCATCGATTTTCGCGTTGTTCTTTTATCAATTTTTTAATTTCACTCAAAGTTGTTCTATATATTTTGGCCATACTTTAATTATTATTTTTTGAAGAATTCGTTAATTCTAGATTCCCGTTATCCACCAATTCTATTTCGTCATCGTATAACACCTTCATAAACTCAACAACCATTTTATTGGTGTCATCATCAAGAAATAATTCATCTTTGTGATTTTTAAGAAACTCAAGTAATTTTATTTTTTGATTAAATTTCTTCGCGGCAAGATGCGTATGAAGATCGGCTTCACATTCACAACAACAGCCGATCCTTGAAAACATACGCGCATCCATATCTCTAGTTAATAAATTTCCACATTTTTCACCATTTTTAAGATTCGGACAGAAATACCCATTTCTTATAGACATTTTTATCTCCCTAATTTATTTTAACAGATCTGAAATCATTCTGTTTTTCTCATTTTTTTCTGAATTATCTTATGCACAAGATCGATACTAACATCATATTCTACCGCCAATTGTTTAACAGTATTCCCAAGTAATCTTTTCAATCTAATAATCTGTACATCATTAAAAGTCAACTTTGCTTGTGGATTGTTAATGCCACGCATTTTGCCAAAAGTATTCTTGTTACCTAATCCGGCAATAGCAATCTTCTTCTTAGTTTCTTCTGATTCTGTTCTGCCAAGTCCTTTCCATTTTAATTTTTTTCTGGTATCAACAGAAACTACACAACCAACAGAATGTTTATTGCCTAACATTTGTATTCGTATTTTATTTCTCTTCTCTTCGGTATATAACTTTTTTATTTTAATAATAGTTTCTTCGGAATGTTTCCAACCTCTACCGCAACTACCACCATCTGTTAAATTTAACAGATCTGGATAAATTGATCTCCAATAAGCAATCCACAATATTTCTTGTTGATTTAAGTCCATTTCGTACATTTCAGCAATTGGAATAATTCGGATGTTATTGTCTCCTGCTATTTCTCTTTTTAACCAGACCAGAAATGGGCGTACACCACAATGTTTTTTGGCCTTGGTAACATTTCTTTTCAAATACCTAACCAAATAAGTTTCAATTGATTGTCCAACATATCTCACATATGGTTTTTCGTGTAATTTCCCGTGACCAATTATTATATAGATTTTACCAATTCTTGGTGGCGAACATCTACAAACCTCATTTTTTATGATTTCATTGTTCTGTTGTATTTGTTCGGTTATTTGTTGTTCCATAAAATTACGGATGCCAACTTAAATTAATACCATAAAATGCATGGTCATTGTAACTCTCCAGGGTCCCATCAAAAGCCAAATCGTAATAGAATTCAGCAGAAACAGCAAAATTTCCAATACCATAACCAAGACCCAAACTCGTTAAAACTCCATTTGCACCAAAAGCCACACCACCATTCAAGAAAAGTTTATTATACCAATGACCTTCCCATGGAACAGTCGATATCTCGCTTCTAATTCTGGAAATTTCAACATTCTCATCATTCGAGTCAATAAGTGTTTCCCAAGTCCCATCTTCTGATTGCGCTAATGCTATCGACAATTCTATGTCTTTTATCCATGAAACATCGAGATGATATGAACCAGTTTCTCCAAGAGCAGTTCCACTATCTGTCCAACCAGAAACTCTTAGAAAACCTTCCTGTGCATCAAACGGAACGCGAATAATATTAGAAGCAAGACATTGATTACAGACATTCACACTTTCGGTCGAAGGTGGATCGTTGCTATGAATAGGGCTATTGTTACTGCCACTGTTATCGTTGACACTATCATTATTTGATGGCTCCCTTACTATTATGGTCGTCGTTGATGGTTGAGTTGTCGTTGTCGTCGTTGGTCTTGGAATTATTGTTGTTGCCCCAGCTTGACCCTCAAGAATTTTTGTTATTGATGCTTGAAGTTGAATTTGGGCACCATAAACTTGAGAAAGATCGTATTTATCGAGAGTTTCTTTCAGTTTTTTTGTGAGTAAATCCTCAGATAGCTGACTATTTTGTATCGTTTTGATTCCATAAATTGTATCATC
>Ga0265297_10005819_pt1 | contig 18406 bp, 15 predicted proteins | sample Munlanlwell13791_FD_192502 | JGI IMG/M metagenome (GOLD analysis project Ga0265297, IMG submission 192502) | Leachate microbial communities from a municipal landfill in Southern Ontario, Canada - Leachate well 137-91 | ecosystem: Engineered > Solid waste > Landfill > Unclassified | place...
TTATAACAATAAAACTTTTGAAGACATTAATGGTAAGTTTGGGACGAAAGCTTATAAAGAAAGGGGATCTTCAAGCCCTGGAGGGAGTTCTTTAGCTACGTCAGACAAGAGATTTTATAATAATTCAGTGTTCGCAAGGGGTAAGAGTGCTGACCCCATTTATTACCCTCATGCGAACCAAGGCTCAAACGAGCCACAAGCATGAGGGTTTTTCTTTTTTTGAGGTAGAAGCAAGCGTAAATTCCTCAGGAATGGCCGATTTTACTAAATATCTGCAGAAATATGCGGATATTCAGCCCCGAACTTATTGGTATGAAACTTCCTTCTATAGGATTTTCCGAGACGCCCGGCAAAGATTTTGCCTAGGGAATCGCCCTGAAGACCTAGAGCATATAGTCACAATCGAGAAAAGAAGCTGGGCAAGACATTTAGCTCACCTCAATCGTTTGGCACGTTTTCCCCTTGATAAAGCCGAATATTATATAAGATTGAAAGAATCTCATGGCATTAATAGCTTGAGAGGATTGGGTAAGATTACGGGTGAAGACTGGTCATACATCGCTAAAATCTTAAGAACAATAGAGCTTTCTGAGTCAATTAAAGATTTCCTGCGGAATAATAAGAGTAATCCCGCCATTCTTCAGTTTTTCCATCTGCGAAAACTACTTGAGATAATTCGGCAGGGCGAAGAACGTCTGCAATTGAGCAGATTTAGAGAACTTATGCAAGAATTTGAAGAAAATAAGATAGGAGAGTTGACGAAATGATTCCTACAGGCATATCTCCTACAGAAGCGGCGTTTGAGGTTATTGGTTTGGTTAATGCTAAATCAATAACGGATTTTCTATTTTTTAATACCCGGATAGGTTCCGCCGTGTTTCTTATAGGTCTCTTGGTTTCTTTATGGCGATCAGTAAGAGGGAACAATTTCATAATTCTTTGGAGTTATTTAATTAAGTTCTGCATTATTTTACTCATTTTTATTAAGCCCATGGGGAGTCTTGAAAACGCCACTTCAACCATGGAAGCAGGCGGTTGGGAAGGAACGACTACCCAGGAAACCCTAAAGAGTACCTTTATTGATTCCGGAAAGAATAGCACCGGATCCTTAGGACTTCTCACAATTAGCCAAGGCTATAATGCGATTGTTTACGGCACAATAAGTGCTATTACCGCGGTTACGCAGCAGAAGGATTTCAACTACTTAAATAATCCGTTTATCCTGAACAAAGTATCTATGTATCTGCAACATTTTAGCAGTGAAGGCATTAAGAAAGATAATGTTCTGAAGAAGGATCTCGAAGAATTCCTCAAGAATGACTATCCGCAGACTCTGGGAAGAATGCTTAATAATGGCAACACGCAGAGCAAAATAACCAAGAAATGGTGGCCCGGAGATGAGGACGTAATAGCTAACTACGACTTGGATCAAAGAAAACGTTGGGAAGACTTGGATTCAAGGTTAACCGAATACATAAAAACGGAAATGAACAAGTTGGGTAACGAAGGCCTGTTTGACAACCTTATCGATTATACGGCAATAAAGATAAAACTTCTGGCAACTCATACTGAGAAATCGGCAATAGATGTGGTTTCTAACATTACAGGTTACGGTATAGAACCTAAGGCTGCCCGGTTTAGTTGGATGATGAGGCAGCCAGCCGGTTGGCTCGCCTATTTTGCATCGCTTGTAGGGCAGTTCTTTTCAACCACATTGGCTGAGTTTATGATCAAAGCCTTACCGTATTTACAGGGGTACGCGGTAATGATTATTTACAGCTTATTTCCTTTTACTTTATTGCTATGTCTTTTGTTTGGGACTTTTAGCATCTTGAAAGAATACTTCATATATCTTTTTTGGGTGAAATCATGGGTTATTGTTTGGGCTTTAATTCATTATTCCGTAGTTTATATGTCTACCCTGCAGGCAAGCCTTGCTTCCGGCGTCAGTCCTTGGTTTTTTGATAAGCCATATTTTAATACGGTAACGGGTGTCCTTTTGGTAATGTCTCCCGGGATATCATGGTTTATGACTAAAGGAGTCTTATCCGGGATAGGGGAAGCCGCCACTGCCTTGACTCTTCATGCGGATAAAGGGATGGGCAAAGTAGGATCTAAAATAGGAGTATAGGTGGATAAACTAATTAGCGAATTAATTCTCAAAGAATTAGCGGAGGGATGTGAATTTCTTGAATTCGGCCGCGTTAATTACTTTGTTAATTATTCTCGAAGCATTTCGTTTACCCCCAAGCACTTAAAGTTATTTGCGTGCGGTCAGCCTTCCGGCACTTTCCTCCACAACCCCCTCGAAGGCTACCGCACGCTCTTTCCAATCAAAATCACCCAAACAACCCCTTTACTCACAACACCCACAAGGCTGGCCGGAGACAGAAAGGAAGAATCATGAAAAGAGGAAGATTAACCAAGGAAGAACAGACACAGAGAATCAAGGCAATGCTTATTTTTATCTATACCTTCCGGTACGCAACAAGGAAGCAATTGGAGATGTTTATTCAGGTGATAATGAATCTATCTTTTACACGATGGCTCATAGATCATTCTTTTCAGGAAGGGTTCATCAATGCGTATTACGAGCCTTTATTTAAGACAAAAATCTATTATTTAACCTATAAAGGCAAGGAAATGATTTGCGATCAGGTTATGGTTGAGCATTATTGTTTTGAAAAGGCCCATGTGGGCTTAAATACGTTTGTCCACCATAACAGTATGATAGAAGCCTTTTTTCTCCTTAAAAGCCATCTAAACATCAAAGAATGGCTGCCGGAGTCGGCGTTGCGGCAAGGGAAGAAGCGGGGAGAAAAGATACCGGATGGTTTGGTAAGTTTTGCAAATGGAATAAATGCGGCTCTGGAAGTGGAAACCCGTTATAAGAAGCTTGGCATTTTGAGAAGTTTTATAAAAAAATACCGCTACGATATTGAAAAAATCAACAGGTATCATTGTGTTTTGGTGGTTGCTTCAAGCCGGCTTAACTATGACGGTTTAAAGACGCGTTTATATAATATCGCCCCGGAGTTCTGCTCAAAGGCTTTTATCTTGGCTGATATGGGTATGCTTGAACTGGGAATGTGTTTCTATCAGGGGAAACTGATACATATTGAAGAATCGATAAAACTCATAAAAGAAGAAAGGGAAGGCCATGGACAAAACCGTTAGAAAGGTGTTTCTGAAGATAGTACTGCTTATTCCTCTTGTTTATATCGCCTTCGGCTGGTATATCGGGCTCAACTATGGCAGAAAAGGTATCATTTTGGGCCCCTTTCCGGATATCCCGGTAGTAATGAGAACCAGTCTTTTGGGATCTCCTTTGAGAAATATTTCAGGCAGTACGTCTTTGATAATGGCCGTTCCTCCGGGGCAGAACAATAAAAGTGCCGGAGATGCGACCTATTTTACGGTAAGCGGCTATTTTGAGATTCCCGGTACCTGGGACTTCGACTTTATGCCATTAGATACAAGCACTGCGAGTAGGTTAGTTCTCTCCGGGAGTTATACGAGGGTGATAGTTCATGAAATTAAGAATCCGGGTAGAAAATTAGGCAGCTTGTCGGTAGAAGAAGCCGCTGAATTCCTGAAGAGAAAAGGCAGGGGGAAGGATATGGAGAAACTAAAACCGTATTTGTTCCTTGCGAAGCTGGAAAGAAGGTATCCCTGGCTTTATTCAGATACCGTGCTTCTATCAAAGGCAATGGGAAACATCTTTAGAAATAACATGCTGCCCTATGACATTTTAGGATTAATAGGGATAGCTGTTGTTTTTATCGTTATAGCGACAAGATGGTTCTGGCTATGGGGGTATTATTCATACTGCGTTTTTGCCTGCTGGTTCGGCAGGGTCGGGTATCATGACATAAATTTGTTCTTTAGCGATGTTGGACGCCAGGTTATTCTCTGGAGCTTCTGGAACGGTTTTATCCAAAAAGAAGGCAGGCTGTTTTTATTAATTGCAACGGGACTATTTGCCGTTAGCTTTGTGTTTTTTGCTCTTGTATATATTTCTAAACACATTCTTCCGCGCCAGAAACGCGAGCATGAGGATTTCTTTAAGATTGATAAGGATGAGGAGAAGAGAAAGGAACTTTCCATTGAGACCGTTGAGTTCAAAAGAGTGCGATACGATATTAATTCGAAGTTAGATCAATACGCAAAGACGGAAAAGTACTTTTTAGGGCTCTCAGACAACAAGAGGGATATCGTTGTCGAGGAAGGCATGCTCAACCGCCATTTGCACGTTCTGGGACCTACAGGAGGCGGCAAGACTTCTTTGGTGATACTTCCGTTAAGCAATCAGGCGATAGCAAAAAACAGAGGGTGTTGCTTTATTGATTTCAAAGGCGATGATGTCTTTAAAAAATATATCCAGCGCAAAGCAAAAGAACAGGGAAAAAGATTTTATTATTTCAGCATCGATCCTGATGAGCCGTCTATCGGGTATAATCCGCTTTCTTCCGGGGATATCTATTCAAAAGTAGACAGGATAATGACGGCGCTTGAGTTGATATATCACGGACCTGCGGGTTTTTATTCTAACGTGCAGGCAATGGCGTTTATCAGCTTACTGAAAGAAAAAACCCGGGAAAACCAGGAGATAAACTTCCGTTCGGTCAGGGATGCGTTGGATAATCCTGCTTTTTTGGAAAGAACGGATGTGAGCTCCCAGGAAGTTAAAGGCCTTCTGGCGGCGATATCCTGGATAGCGGGAATAGATGTGATAAACCGGGATGAACTGGATTTGGCCGAAGTGATCAAGAATGGGGATGTCGTTTTCTTTGCCCTTAAAAGCCAGGTAAACACGCGTTTGGCCGAAGCCATAGGCAGGATGCTTATTATTGACTTAAAGAGCCAGGCCGTGTCCCGCAAAGAAACAGATCCGCCTTATTTTATTTTCATTGATGAATTCCAGAATTTGGCGTGTCCTCATTTTGTTGATGTAATTTCTAAAGTGCGGAGCGCTAATTTTTGTCTGGTATTATCCAATCAATCCAGGGGCAATCTATCAAGCGTATCTGCGTCATTCGAGAATGCTGTGTTTACCAATACTGCTACCAAGGTCATTTTTATGCAGGAGGATCCATTTGATGCGAGATTCTGGTCGGATAAGACAGGGCAGTCTACATATCAGGATAAAAGCGTGTTCCAAGTGGACAATATGAGCAGTGATAAAAACGGCGCCAAATTGGATGGTTTACGGTCGGCTCAAGGCAATATTCGCACCGCTTCCAAGAACTATATCTCGGAAAATGTGTTTTTAAGGTTGCCGTTCTCCAAATCGGTTATTTTCTTGAGGGGAGAACTTACGGTAATAGCCAATCATGAATTTCTCTTTGATAAGGAGCAAAGAGATAGGCTTATTGGGAGTCGGTTTGAATACGATAACAAGGAGTTTTGCCGGAATGAGGGGAGGATAACAAAATGTTAAACATTAATAAAAAGGATTTTGTGGTTAAGGTCTTTGCGGTCATGTGTTTAGTCCTCGGAGTTGCCATAGTGACTGTGCCTTATGCCTTCGCGGAGATAAGCACTACCCAGGAGCAGCAGGTAGTCAGCGATTTCGCCACTTTCATAATCAATATACTTACAGGCCCTGTGTCAAAAATCCTGGGGGCAATACTTTTAATCGGAGGAGTAATCGCGCTCTTAAACGGAAAACAAGGCGTAGCGATTGCCTGTGGGTTCGGGTTTATGATTCTGATGTTTATACCCAAGATCCTGGAAAATTTGTTCCAGCAATAATGAGAAGATGTCTGCGCACTATTGATAGGCCGCTGTTGCTTTTTGGCCTTGAACCCGAGGACGTAGGGGTGTTGGCTTTGCTTTGTGGTTTGATGATTCTATTTTTCGATACCTTTTACGCGGGCATAGCTTTCTTTGGGGGATGGCTGTTTTTACGGCTGATAAAACAAGGTAAACCCCAGGGATATATTACCCATTTGTTGTATAAACACGGAGTTCGAATAAACGGATTGATTGATCCGCCAAAGATAACAAGCAGATATTCGGTCTTTAGAGGAGAAGAGTAATGCAGATGCAGAATCTTAAAATACTGGAACTTTTATTGGTAGTCATGATGTTTGTTTTATATTTCTTGCCTGCCGTGATTGCGTTCTTACGGAAGCATAAGAATAAGCTGGCGATATTTCTGCTGAATTCTCTTCTCGGTTGGACTGTTTTAGGATGGATGGTTTCGCTTATCTGGTCGGTGATTAAATAATCTGCTTACTGCGGAGTATAGTGAATATGCCCCCGCTTTAATCTTTTACAGAAAGAATTTCGGTTAAACCTTCATGTAAGCAAAAAAGGAGATGAGGACAATGACAAAGAATAAAACGACGATAAAAGATTTAGCGCGCATTGATCGTCCACGAGAGAAACTTGTCCGCTATGGCCTGAATCGGTTATCCGACGTCGAACTATTGGCGGTTATTTTACAGACAGGCAAAAAGGGAGAGAATGTTCTGGAGTTCTCTTCCCGTATTTTGCGAAAAAGCGGGCTTTCTAATCTTGCGCAGTTGGAACTTGGACAATTAGAAGAGATCCCCGGTATGGGGCATGCAAAGGCCTGCGGATTGCTTGCTTGTATAGAACTCGGCCGGCGTATCTTTACCGGTAAGAAAACGGAGTTGAAGCAAATGCTTTATCCGGAGGATGTTTTTAATAGTTTGAAGGATATTCGGGAGAGTAGGAAAGAGCATTTCGTGGTTTTCTATCTGGATTCACGGAATCAAGAAATCAAGCGAGAGATAGTTTCCATAGGCACGATTAATTCCAGTATAGTGCATCCTCGAGAGGTATTTGAGGGCGCAATAAAGCATTTGGCCAGCAATGTGCTTGTTGCGCATAATCATCCTTCCGGTGAACTGAAAGCATCGGAGAAGGATATTAAGGTAACCGAACGTTTACGTGATTCCGGGATCCTTTTGGGAATAACGCTTTTGGATCATATTATCGTCACCAAGGATGGATATTTAAGTTTACGCGAGAAAAACATCTGTGTCTTTAGCGATTAGGTATAACGGGTACTATGCTTGATTGTCTGTAAAATGTTAGGGCGGGGGTGATCTAAATAATATGTAGTATTTTCTTGTTATTGCTATTACTCTTCACATGTGATTAGCCTTGCCAACGTTTTTGGGGTAGAAGTGCATGTGATTTGTACCTTTAATTCAATACTCCGTTCTTTTTATGGAGAGTCTTTTTCTCCTTGTTCCACTACATTGAAAGGCATATAATTAAACTAAACTGGGGATTAAACTACTTGTTAATCTGTCGTAAACGCAATGGGTTAAACTATATCTACATCCCTCTTGTTATATATCTTTTGTTCTAGGACAATAATTGTTTTCCTTTTAGGAGGAATAGATGCCTTTTGAACGTGGTGGCTTGGCGGATAAGTTGGGAAATCGATATGAAGGTAGGTATGTTGTTAAACAACTTTTACTTCTTTTGAACGAGGATGTCCATTCCGTTACGATTGAAGACATAGGTGATGATGAGTATGGCGTCGATCTGTGGGTGGAACAAAAAGATGGTTCTAAAGAGGCATATCAATGCAAGGCTCGTAATGCCAGTAAAGACAATTGGTCAATTTCCGACCTTCTCCATCGGAGTGTATTACAAAAACTTAAGTTCCAACTAGATCGAGATTCTACTTACAGATTTGCGTTGATTTCTAGCGTTGGTTCTATCCCTTTTCAGGATATGTGTAATTTTGCAAGAAGGTCTGCGGATAGTGCCACTGATTTTTACGAGAATAAAATAAAGAAAGCCTCAGCAAAGGTTCAAAAGTATTTCCACCAGTTTTGCGAATCGTATAAGCTTGATCCAAACGATAATCGTGATCTTCTCCGAGTATTTGATTATTTAAAGAGGTCGGAGATCAGAGTATATCCGGATGATGTCGGAAGTTATCGAGAACTTTTAGGTGACATAAATCGGCTTTTGGTGAGTCCTGGTCGTGACAGCGATAGCCTCTATGTTACACTTGCCTCATATGGGGAAATCAAAGAAAGATGGGCGAGTGCTATTCATGTGGATGAACTTAGGCAGTATTTGACTAACAATGGAATTCAGCTTAAAAGACTGGACCATGATGCGCGTATAGCCCCAGCAATACAAAATTTACAAAATGAATTTATTCAATCTATACAACCGTTGCTTATCAATGGGGGCATAATTGGTCGAACAGAAACTGATAGTTTACTTGAAAATATTGAGAGCGGAAAGAATATTATTTTATGCGGTTCGGCCGGCATAGGAAAAAGTGGTGTTCTCTTTGAATTAATTAAACAATTTCAGGTCAGAAATATTCCTTTTCTTCCGCTTCGTCTTGATAGAAGGATGCCTGATAAGAATGCTCGGCACTTTGGTATAGATCTAGGACTTCCAGATTGTCCTGTATATTCTCTCAATGCTTTAGCACAAAGTCGTCATTGCGTATTGATATTGGATCAACTCGATGCAGTCCGATGGACGAATGCTCATGCAAATGCTTCTTTAGAAGTTTGTAAGGAGATGGTAAATCACGTCCGATCTTTGAAGACACTTGGGAAACAAGTATCAGTTGTTTTATCATGCCGAACATTTGATTTGGAGCACGATCCATCTATCAAAGGTTGGCTGGTTGCTGAGAAAGATTTCGTGAAGATTGAAGTAAAGGAGTTAGACGATCGGAAATTGAAAGAAATTGTAGGCACTAATTTCGAGACGATGCCGCATAAAGAAAAAAAGTTGCTCTCGTGTCCGCAAAACCTATATATTTGGATGCACCTTCGGGGCGCGGGTATTTTGGCCTCGTTTCAGAATGCTACTACTTTAATGCGAGAATTCTTTAAAGAACGTAGATTAAAGATTTATCGGGAAAGAGGTATTGATTCCAAACATTTGGAAGACGTACTTTCTACATTGGTTGATAATATGGAAAAAAATGGATGGATTTCTGCACCAGAATTGGTGGTGTCGAAGTTCCCTTCGATCATCGAGGCGCTATGTTCCTATGGAATCATTCAGAATTATTCACAAACTATAAGTTTTTGTCATCAGAGATACCTGGATTATCTTATAGCAGCGCGATTGTTGGAAATGATTTATTCTGGGAAAGACGACGTTATTGCTTGGTTGGGGGAGAAAGAGAGGCAGACACTATTTCGTCGGGAGCAACTGCGTCAGGCTCTTTCTATGCTTTGTGAAGATGATGATAAATTCCTTAAGGCCGTAAAGGAGATATTAGAATCTGAAGATATACGGTTTCATATAAAACATTTGGTCCTTGAGGTGATAGGAGCACAAGATAGGGTTTCGCTTAAACTTTCAGAGTACTGTTTTCAATTATTTAATGATCCTTTCTGGCAGGCGCATATCCTTGAAACAGTTTATAGGAGGCACAGGCCTCATGTTCAGTATTTACTTAATATTGGGATGCTTTTTCAGTGGCTCTCGGGGAAAGACGAAGATAAATCTACTCAGTGTTTATGGATTCTGCGAACAGTTTCTGATTTAATGCCCGATGAAGTGTCTAGTCTTTTGGAGCCGTTCTCCGACGATCCTACATGGTTTACACGTATTCTTGACACGATATGTTGGGATATTAGTGATGACTCGGATCGTATGTTTGAACTGCATCTAAAGCTTTATAAACAAGGAGCTGTGCGGGATTTTATAAATTGGAAAACATTGTGTTTAAAGTCTCCCTTGCGGGCAATACGAATTATTGAGACGGTACTCTCCACATGGAACACGGAGAATCTCCCTATGGGAAAAAGAAGTCGCATCGAGTCCTGGTACGATCAGGATGAAAAACTTCTCAATGAAGTAGCAAGAATGTTTCCTAAAGAAACTTGGGATAGATTGGTTCCACACATTGAGCGATTAACAAAAGATGAATCGCAGGATAAAGAATTTACGCATAGTGAATGGAAGAAGGATCGATACGAGAGACATGGAAGTACAAACTTGGAGAGAGGCGTAGCTCTATTAGTCATTGTAGCTGGAAGACAAATGGCGGCTTCCTCGCCACAAGAGTTGATCGATAGGGTACATGCGCTACAGGATAGTCAATCTTTAATTATTCAGGAAATAATAACTGAATCTTATGTGGCGTTACCAAATCAGCACGCAGATGAGGGTATTTTATGGCTTTTACATGATCCTAAGTACTTGCGCGTAGATCATTCTTGTCACCAGTCTAAATGGGGGGCTGTTGTTAATCTCGTGGAAGCAACGTCTCCTTTTTGCTCCTTTGCTTTATTTAAAGAATTGGAACAACTAATTTATTACTATCATGCACCCGATGAAAAGCATAATGCTAAAGTTTACCTAAATCATTGGCGAAAGGGATATTCTGGACATTATTGGGGGGAGGCGCAGTATTTTCTATTGCCAGCATTGGATGAGCAGCGGTCGAGTATTCTTACAAGGAATTTAATAAAAGTATTACAACGTAAATTTGATGGATATAGCTTTGACAGGTCGGGATCGATTAGCGGGGGTATGATAGGTTCAAAGCTTGACCGGAATCTTGCAAAGATTAGCGATCAGGCTTGGCTTAAAATTGTTGGAAACAGGACTCTCAAGAAAGATTTTTCCGGTAAATGGGATCAGGTTGATGAGAACCATGCGCTTGAAAGTTCAGTGCGTCAGTTTTCTTCTAGTTTAGGGAAGATAGCAAGGCGGAATCCAGAAAGATTTGCGCAGTTAGCGTTATCTTTTCCTGATGGTGTTGATCCGTTGTATGTGGCTGCTATTTTTGACGCATGTAGCGCAACTTCGCCTGACTCCAATATGCCTGAAAAGGAGAAGTTATCTTGGAGGCCAGCTACTGTTGAAACGATAGAAAAGTTATTTAAGAGATTTCAGGCGGGTGATGACCGATCAACGGCGTATTCTTTCCTTCGCCTTATCTTGAGTAGGGCCGAAGAAACTTGGTCTGATGACGCATTACAAAGGCTGATACATTATGCCCAACATCATCCTGATCCTGAGCCTGGGGAATTGAATGTTCGCCGACTTGATAGAGAAGACGGTCAGTATATTACCGTTGATGACCTGCTTCAGAATTCTATTAACTGCGTTAGGGGTACAGCGGCTCAAGCTATTGCTGGTCTTTTATGGAAACAACAAGAATTAATAAAGAAATTACGACCGGCAATCGAGTCTTTGATTAATAATCCCAATCCTGTGGTAAGGATGGCTTCATTAGAAGTTGTATTACCGATGCTTAATATTGATCGAAAACAGGCTGTTGAATGGTTCCGTGTTATTTGTTGTGATGACTTAAGAATTGCTGCATCGCCTTATGCACAGAGGTTTTTTAATTATACAATTCAGGAATATCTAAAAGAATTAGCGCCAATTATAAAAAATATGTCCGTAGCACCGTTTGAAGATGTTTCAAAGGCCGGGGCTTCCGAGATTACAGCGAGATGGTTGTCCTATGGATTCTTTGAAGAAGAATTAAAAGTTTGTCTGACTGGCACGATTCCACAACGACGTGGTGTGGCGGATGTCGCAGCGCATTTTTTAAAAGACACTGAATATTCAGTCAAATGCCAAGAATTGTTGAGACCACTTTTAAACGATCCCGAGAAAGAAGTGCGAAATGAGCTCCACGCTATTTGTCACGATGTCGACATAAATGAACAAACTAAGCCATTTCTTATTGAATATATAAAGTCTCAATCGTTTCGCGAAGGTGCCGGTTACTTTGTCCATTGGTTAAAAGAAAAGGAAGGTTCTATAGTTTTTCTTGCGGATATAATATTATCTTTGCACGAGGCTTTTTCTTTGTCATTTAAGAAAGAATCGGAAAATCCAGGAACATATGTTTCGTATACAATTTCAGAATCCTTTTCGTTACTTCTGCGTCTTTACGATCAGGCAACTCAGGAACGGAATGCGGATATCGTGAGTCGGACGCTTGACGTTATAGACGCACTTTATGAAAGTCGTGTTGGTGTCATAACGAACTTATCAAAAGCCATTGAGCAAACATGAGATTTAATGAATTTGGGTGGGCAGGAGATTGCTTCGTTTTTAGAAGGGGGAATTATTGTTGCCATTTAAGTAAAATATGGGTATAAGAATGAACATGGTTTAAGAATATATCGTTATTCCATAGAAAGGGCTAATTCAGATTATCAAGTATATCTCCAAGAGGCGACGAGACAGCGAGAATTAGAACAATGTCGTAAACTTGAGCAGGAAATCACTGAATATAAGGAAAAGAGCGCATTTTGCGAAAATTAAGTTCTAAATAATATGTCTAAAATAAGAATGACAGCTGGGGAAATTAAAGAAGAAATTGAAGAAATTCGTAATCTTGATCTCGCAAAGATTCCTTTTGAGGAAGTTTTTGAAAAAATTCGGCGATTGATGATAAATGGATATGAAATCAGAAGTTTCCCCGGAAGACATAACTTTGTTTATAGAGCAAGAAAGACTTCTGAACGTATCAATAATTTAAGCCAGATTTGGGCTCTTGATCCTGCAAAAGTAGTTCTATATGGACGAGCAAATTGGTTAGGTTTCTCAGTTTTTTATTGCGCAGATTCATGTGAGGTTGCAATTGAAGAAATTCATCCTAAAGTTGGTGATCTTATTACCGTAATAAAATGTAGAAATATAAACGCTAAAAATATGTCGGCAATTAGTTTCGGGTTTCACGATAATTCCAGATTGATTTTTAGTAACGGAAACAGTATTAATTTGTTGGAACATAGAGAAGCTGCTTTGGACATGGATGAAGATAGTCTTGAAAAGAATAAAATAATTGATTTGTTCTTTAATAGTATTTTTCGCGATAATGACAAATTAGTTTGTTCATATGGAGACTATAGATATAAAATAACCGCTGCTTTAGCGAAAATGTATTTGGATAATCCTAATTCAGATTCTTCGAGATTAGATTGTATTTGTTATCCTAGTGTAAGTAGCAAAAACAATGCAACAAATTATGCCATTATTAATGATTATGCATGTGAATATTTAACTCCTGATAGTTTTTGGCGTTTTGAAATCCGAGATGAAATACTAAATAATCCATCTGCTTTAAGACTTATAAATTCTGCCCGAGAAGTTGATACAGATAAAACTATACTTTGGGATAAATGATTCTTGAGAGAGGGACGCGAGGGAATATAAAAATCTTGACATTCTAAAGGTACGAGTGTATATTTTAGTTGAAGATTAGGTAATTTAGATTTAATTCAGTCGCTATCACTCGGCCGTAAGGTCGGAGGAAAATAGGGCTGGTTTTCTGAAAGCAATTTCAGAGAGCCAGCCCTTTTTATTTGCCATGAACGATTTTAAAACAGAGAAATCTAAGAGCACAAGATTAGTCGAGAAGTGGGGCAAGGCTGAAGAAACATCCTCATTCCTGGGGCTTACCCTCTATGCCGTTATCATTCTTTGTATAGCCTTGCTGATTACATTATTTAAGGTATCGACAAAGCCGCAGGCCATTTATTACATTCCAAGCGCGCAGGAAGCGGGTATTGCTTATCCAAACCGCATAGAAAAAAACACTGTCTGCGGTTTCGCTTCAAACTGGCTTCTAAACCGCAACAACTTCACTCCCGTTACAGTTAAGGATACTTATCAAAGAGCGATGCGCTATATGTCGCCGGAGCTTCTTGCCAGGACAAAAGCAAGCCTTGAAGAAGAAATATCCCGGGTTACCCGCGATAATATCTCTTCGTTATTTTCTTTAAGCAAAGAGCCGGAATCAGAAGATTCAGGGAAAGATTTTAAAGTGACGTTGACAGGGGAGAAGATCATCTTTATGGGGAAAGAGAAACTTGATGACCGTATTCTTTGTTACACGATCACTGTGCAGAGAGTTCCCCCTATTGAAACTAATCCCTACGGCTTGGTGATCGCCGGGGTGAAGCAGGAAGAGGTAAAAGAGAAATGAGGGTATTTATCATAGGTGTCATTTTCGGATTGCTTGCGATAGTCCAGGCCGGCGCCCTTGAGGTATCGAATAGCAATGATGAGGTCAGCGTAAGATTAAAAACAGGGATGATCACGGAAGTGGAATTGCCGGAGAAGATCGCCAATGTTACAAGGAGTGTATCAAGCACGGTCCTGCAAATCGAGACTCTGGGGAACAAAATGTTTCTCCTGCCGAAAGAAAACTGTGATTCGCAGATATACGTGGTTACCCAGGAGAATGTTTCCTATTGTCTACGGTTGATTATGGATGGAACTCAGGCGCCTTCCCGTATAAAGATTGAAAAAACCCGCGAAACGTCCAGTGAAAAGCAAAACAAGGATACCGCGAATACGCTCGAAATGATGAAAGCGCTTTTTACCGGCAGTCTGCCTCTGGGCACAGCCGGTTCAAAGCTGCACCCGCAGGAGATCTTTAATAACGGCAAGTTCCGTATGGTGATAGAGGAAGTTTATGATCTTTCGGTTAATGCAAAAGCCTTTGTTCTGATTTTTGAGAATTTAGATTGTAAGCCAATAGTCGTGCCTATTGAACATATAGAGATCCCCGGTTTATTGGCAATAAGCGTTGACAGTCAGATACTAGAGGCAAAGCCGCATGATCTTAACAAGAAGACTTCGGCGTATACCACGAAGGCTTATATGATTGTGGAAAGGTTGAATCAATGAGAATACAGTTTGATAAAATACCCGGTTTTAATAAGCTTCCGCCTGGCCTGCGCAATAATCCTAAATCTGCGATTATTATTATCCTCTCTTTAGTTAGTGTGCTCTCATTTTTGTTGTTTGCCGGCAGCAGGGAGACTTTGAAGATCAGGAAGAACCTGAATAAGCCGGAAGCAAAAAAAGCCGGTTCGCTTACTCAGGATAAAGATGTTGGCGTATTGACGGAATCCGTAGACACAAAGTCTTATATTAACCGGATTGAAAAGCAATACTATGATATCAGCTCAAAGTTTGATTCCCTGAATGAGCGTATCGATGCCCTTGAGAAGGGTAACCAGGATTTGCGTAAGAACCAAAGCCAGGTTAGTAAGATCGTCATTGATCTTGATAAGAGAGTAACCGACACTTTTACGAAAAACACCGGTTTAATCAATAGCGGCTTTGAGCGGGGGCAGCGCACCGGTTCTATTGAAGAGACAGTTGGCAGTCCTCTTTCTTTATCGCAACCAGCCGACAAGACAATTAATCTGGAAATGGCTAAGGTTGGCGAAATAAAAGGCGAGGAGAAAGCTATCTCAAAGAGGTACGTTTATCTTCCTTTAGGTAGTTTTGTCAAATGTACTCTTCTTACCGGTGCGTATGCCCCCGCCAATGAAAGTAACCCTCTTCCTGTCCTAATCAGCGTTGATGAGGCTTTTTACGGCCCAAATAACTCAAGGATTCCCCTTAAAGGTGCCTTTGCCATCGGCAAGGCGGTGGGAGACACCGTTTCTAAAAGGGCGGTCGTCCAGATTGTGAGTTTTTCCATGGTATTACCGAATGGCCGGGTTTTCGAACAGGAGGCGAATTTGGGATATCTGGCCGATAGTGACGGCCGTTTGGGTATAGAGGGCGAGGTTATTTACAATACGGGAAGGCAGTTAAGCCTGAACTTTCTTTCAGGATTTCTCGCGGGTGGATCTGAAGCCCTATCGCAGGCGGAAACCTCAACCGTTGTCGGCGCCTACGGCCAGACCGCCAAGAACGTTACCGGGAACACCGGCCGCTACGCGATGTTCTCCGGACTGGCTAATAGCGCGCAGGGGATGTCAGCTTATTATCAAAAACAATTGGAAGCAATGATTCCTGCCGTAAAGATTGACGCGGGCAGGAAAGCGGTTCTCGTTATCCAGAAAGGAGTGCAAATTGAAGGTTTTGAAGCGCCTGGCGATAATTTCGTTTCTTTTGATTATTAGCGGATGCTCTGCGTCTAAAGCATCGGTTAAAAAGGATGATCCGAATAAAGCAGTGGATGTCTACCTGGAAGCCGTATCTATCGGCAGGAACGATTCTGTGAATTACATAAAGGAGAATTTAAAAGTTAACCAGGCGTTTGGTTATGTTAAACCATACGCGCCTGTGGTTGAACCGGCGGATGTCCGCCTGGTGTGGCTGCCTGCGCATAAGTCGAAATATTACCCTGAAGTTCTGGTGAGCGGCCATTGGGTGTACATCATGGTGAAAGGATCAACCTGGTTTATCGATTCACAGGCTAAGAATGAAGTAAAAGTGCCTTTAATAATTCCCTATAAAGAAACAGGCAGGAAATGATTAAAAGAAGCCTATTGGAGTCCTTTTTTGAAGAGGGGAAGGCGTTTACGGAACTCCTGCCGTATTATACGCACGAAAACGGCTTTTTTGTGTTAAAAGACGCAAGTCTGGGGCAGATCTGGGAGGTTTCGTTGATAGAAAGCGAAACAAAGTCACCAGGTCATTTGGAGCAGCTGGCCCAGATGATAGAGGGGATCATTATTCGCTTGCCGGAAGAATTGGTGAGCTGCCAGTTCATACTGATTTGCGACGATGATTTCCAGGATAGTCTACAGGCTTATAGCGATTTCGCAAAGGGCCCTGATAATGCGATAGTAGAACAGGCGGGCAAGGCCAGACTTGAGCATCTGAAGCGGGGAAAACAAGGTTTTTTTGAACAGCATACGGGAACGTATTCATCAAAAAGAGTCCGTTGTTTCTTTAGCTTGCGCTATTTTTCTTCCTGGACGCGCGCGACCTTTGCCGATAAGCTCCAGTCTTATTTCGCGGGTAAAAACAGGATAAAAGAAAGGATCTCCGGAGATTTCCTGTTTAACTGTCAGAGCCTTTCCAGATTTTCCGATGTGGTTGAAGGTATCTTTAAGGCCTGTGAGATCAGGCATTCCAGGCTCAATGAGCGGGAATTGTACCGGCTGCTTTACAAGCTGTTGAATCCCAAACGATCCAAAGTCTTGCCTGTCCCCGCCTTCAGGGAAGACGAACTCATGCTGGATCAGCTTTTATATAACTCCCCCAAAGTAACTGGCGAGGGATTCGAATTCGAGGGAACCTCTTTTAAGATGGTTTCCCTGAAAGAACTGCCGTTGAATACGGAAAGCGGTATGTTCACCGCAGAACTTACCCGGGGAATGCCTTTTTCTATGCTGGACTTGTTGAAGGATTTTATCCTGGTGATTAACTTTTACATTCCGAAACAGGAAGAGGCGATAAGAAGGATAAAAATACAGAAAGCATTTGCTTTTATGCAGCGTTCCACTTATTTCGGCGATAAGTCGGTTGAGGCCTCTGAAAAGAAGGAAGAACTCGATTCCGTCATACGAGAGACCTTCTCTTTAGGCCACAAAATAATCTATCCCAGGATCCATTTTATTGTTTCCGAGAGTTCCGGGGAAAAAGCCGAGATATCGCTGGCCGGTATTTTGAATATGCTGTCGCGTCTGGGCTGTGAAGGGTTGAAAGAAGAGGTTATCGGCGCGTCGCTATTCTTGTCCTGCCTGCCGTTGTGCTTTGACCACTATTACGAGAAGTTCATCAAACGCACCCGGCGTATGATCTCTTCCAATCTGGCGGATATGCTTCCCTTGTACGGTTCCGTCAGGGGGACGCAAACGCCGACGCAGATATACCTGAACAGGAGAGGGGAATTAGTCAATTGGGACTTCTTCGATTCAAATACCAATCCGCACGCGATCATTATCGGCGCTTCCGGCAGCGGAAAGAGTTTTTTCGTGAATGACTTCATCCTGCAGAATGCCCGGTTTGACGCGCATTTCTTTGTCCTGGATAAAGGCGATTCGTATAAGAAACTCTGTCGGATATTGGGCGGCCAGTATATCAGGTTTGAACTTAATAATCCGGTGACCATCAATCCTTTCTTGAAAGAGCCGGATAGCGAGCATTTAGCGTTTTTGGTGACGGTATTGTCAGAAATGTGCTCCGGCGGAGACGAAAGAGAGCGCCTTTACCGGGAACAGGAAGGGGTTTTACAGAAAGCGATCCTTTCCGCTTACGAAGAAAGGAAGAATAAAAACGAAGAAGTGGTTTTGTCCGATGTTGTGGAAAAGCTGAAAAGCCACGCCTGCAACCGGAAACTCGGTCTGGGCGAAAGTATCGGGTTGAAACTCGCTTTAAAATTGACTCCTTTTACAAGAGAAGGGCAGTTCGGTAGGTTTTTTGACGGCAGGAATCAATTTGATCTCGGCAGCAGGTTTACCGTATTCGAACTGGGCAATTTAAGCGCTCATTCTGACCTGCAGCTGGTGGTTCTTTTAAACATTATGTATTTTATTACCAATTTTGTTTCCTCTGCGGAAATGAAGCCCAAGCGTAAGTTTTTGTTGATAGACGAGGCCTGGAGCCTTTTAAGGCTCAAGAACACCGCTGAATTCATCACCAATTCTTTTAAGACATACAGGAAATACCGTTGTTCGGCCGTGGCCATAACGCAGGAGACAGCCGACCTTGT
>Ga0265297_10005820_pt1 | contig 18405 bp, 17 predicted proteins | sample Munlanlwell13791_FD_192502 | JGI IMG/M metagenome (GOLD analysis project Ga0265297, IMG submission 192502) | Leachate microbial communities from a municipal landfill in Southern Ontario, Canada - Leachate well 137-91 | ecosystem: Engineered > Solid waste > Landfill > Unclassified | place...
TACTTGATTCCCCCATCAGCAATCAAACAAACATCGGTCGTATTGATATATTCCGCCACATCCATGATCGCACTAATCTGGGGTACACCGACTCCAGCAACTACTCGTGTCGTACAGATCGATCCCGGGCCGATTCCAACTTTGACCGCAGATGCACCGGCTTCTACCAATTCTTTGGCGGCTTCTTTCGTCACGATGTTTCCCGCGACAATATCTAACTTGGGAAAGCGTTGTCGAACGTTTCTAACCATCTGGATCACGTTTTCCGAATGGGCGTGTGCGCTATCAATTGCAATCACATCCACTTCGGAATTGACAAGTGCCTGTACCCGTTCCATCTCTTTTTCCCCGACGCCCACTGCGGCACCACAACGGAGTCTTCCTTTCGAATCGCGGGAGGAATAAGGATAATTGATGACATTGTCGATATCTTTGATGGTAATCAATCCGCGAAGTTTGTAATTTTGATCGACAATCGGCAATTTTTCAATGCGATTGTCCGCCAAAATTTTTTTAGCTTGTTCCAAGCTCGTGCCAACGGCAGCCGTGATCAAATGATCTTTGGTCATGATCTCACTGACTGGTGTGGCATCAATCTGTCGATATTTCATGTCGCGATTCGTAATGATGCCTTTCAAAATACCCGCTTCATCCACAATCGGCAACCCGGATATTTTATAGCGTCGCATCAAGTCTTCCGCATCAAGCAATGTCTTGTCTGGTGTCAATGTAATCGGATGAATGATCATCCCGCTCTCACTGCGTTTGACATAGTCGACCTGTTCGGCTTGTTGTTGGATCGATAGATTCTTGTGAATGAAGCCAATGCCGCCTTCGCGGGCAATCGCGATTGCGAGTCGCGTTTCAGTCACTGTATCCATCGCTGCAGAGACGATCGGTATATTCAACCGGATATTTTTTGTAAGACATGTCGATAAATCTACTTGCGAGGGCATCACTTTAGATTTTTGTGGCACCAATAAAACATCGTCAAATGTTAATCCTTCTGGGCAGATAGTCTTTTGTGAAAAAGTCATTGCATCCTCCTTTATATAAAAAAAATAGGTCCTTGCAATCGCAAAGAAACCTGTGTCAGGATTCCTCACGTAGTCTCAGGTTTACGGCCCGAGGTAGAAACTTGCTTACCAATTAAAGCGATTATACGTGATCTGTTCTCATTATAACATTCAATTTTTACGGATGCAATCCTTTTGTGATAGAGAATACAAAATCGTTTTCTATCGAACGAAATAAAAAACGAACCTTTGTCGATAAAGGTTCGTATACAAAATGAAAATCGGTTTAAAGCACGATAAAGTTATGTTCAAAAAAGTAATTTAGTAGCGTTTTCCGGGTTATGATGCCCATGAAATGGTCATTTTCATCCACAACCGGCACAAAGTTCTCTTCTGCGGCTTTGGCAATGAGTTCCACCATTTCCGCTTTGGATTTGATTGCGGAATAATCGCGATGGCGATGAATATCCTTCACCAAAACCTTTTCTGCTTTCTGCATATCAAAATGAGCCGTCCGTTTGATTTCCCAAAGCAGATCGCCTTCGGTCAATGTCCCAAAATACTTGCCTTCGGTATCGATAATAGGTATCGCCGTGTACCGATGCTCTTCCATCTTAATCAAGGCATCTTTGATCGTCGTATTATCTTTGACATAGATGACTTCATGTTTCGGTTTGATAAAAGCGAGAATTTCCATAGCGATCTCCTCCCCAGAGTCTTTGTATGGACAAAATCCTGAATAACTCTATAAATAGGCATTTTAATCCAGTAAATTATATCACATATAAAGGAAAATTCCAACATGGCATAAAAAAATGTAATAATTAATTTTCAATTAAGAAAAAAGGGACCGGTTCGAAGCGGTCCTATCATTGTCTCTGGTGAAGCCAGAGGGGTTTGAACCCCTGACCCCCTGCACATCAAGCAGGTAGCACCATGTTGGTAAAACGGCTATATTCTGGGCTTTTGTGGAACCCCATTTCTCGATTGACACACATTTTGACACACAATTCGAATGCAAATCTTAAAATATTAGAGAATTTAATCTCCAGCATAGTATAATGAATATATACTGGATCTGGCCTTTATAGACAAAAATGATCACATTCACCGATTCTCAGGTAAAAATCCCTGGGTGTGATCACATATTCGTCTTGATGCAGATCAGAGAATATTTTGAAGTCCGAGAGATTGATGATGAGCTGGTTTATATGATTGCCGGAAGTGAATTACCGGGCTTAGAGAGTTAGGAGGTATAAGCGTATGTTATCCAAAAATGAGTATGATTTTTTGAAACCTCTTTACACCCTGTATATGGAAAAAGAGGGGGAGAAAAGATCAAGAGACATTTTTAAGCATGAATCTGATTTTCGATTAGCTAAAACATTAAGTACTCGCTATGGGAAGGGGTATGTCACCCTTGGATAATATACTGGCGATGACACGAAAAACGCTCTAGAGATTACTGTTGACGGATTAAAGGCTGTTCAAGAATATGAGATTGACGAGCAGTATGAGAAGGATTTATTCATCCGATGGAAAAAGGGCCATAAACTTAATGTCATCAGTGTTATAATAGCTGGAGCTGCGTTTATTCTTAGTGTGATTGCTTTGGCGTTTGCACTTATATAGGAACAAAAAAAGCCCGGAGAAAACTCCGGAATTATTTTTCTTCAACACTCAATCGCTGTATAATTTTCTTCAACTCGTCCCTTGCAATCAACCTGACATCATTCTTCTTTGCGAGTGTTCTTGCTGCATTCGTGAAACGTTCATTGTTAGTAACAACCCATCCTTCATCAGCTTTGTACATTCGCATAGAAGTAACTACTTCTTGGACTGCTGACAGCCCCACTGCACTATGATATCTTTTGGCTTGTACAACTATCCGTTTCTCGTCTTTATTAAGAACAAGATCAGCACCGAAATCACCAGAGGTTTTGGTAACTTCAGATTTGTAGCCATCTCTAGCGAAAAGTTCACCGAGAAACTGTTCAAACTCTGGTCCATTCATTTTATCAATTTTCCGAAATGTAACGTTTTTCTTATAAATGATGTTCTTTTTTCTGCGATGTAACCAGAACCACAAACCGCCTACAAAGAGAAGAATCACGACTACCAAAAGAATTATAGCCCACAGTTCTCCTTTTACAATTGAAGTAATGAAAAGATATATGATTACAACAACAAACACTGTAAGATAAATTAAGTCTTGCTCTTTTATTTTGTTCTTTTTCATCCACTTTTGGATTTCATTCTGTTTTGCCATAGTCAGTTCCTCCGTAATAATTATGAAGCATCTGGTCTATCATCCTATCTTTGGGCCAACTAGAATGAAATTAGTTTAGAGTTAAACTTCCCTGGTTGTCTGAAATATCCAAGTGGGAATGGAGCTTCTCCATTACTGCTGTGCCACTTGATTGCTATCTCTTTCAGTTGATCAGCCGTAATCAATGTGACAACGGTGTCATTAAGAAGCTGATACTTCATTGCTTCTTCAATCGAATTTTCGCTAAATGCCGGCCCAACAACCAAGAATGATGCTACTGGTTTCGTGCTCGCTTTAATATATCGATCAAACTGCTGTATGTGGTCCTTTAGATTTACTTCGGTTTCCTTGGACTTATTGTCCCACATGATAAGTTTGTCATTAAAAGAGAGTACTCCATCAGGATGTTCGCTACCAATCAAGTCCAATGGTTTGATATTCAGTAGCGCTTCAAACAAATAATGAGTAGCTTTCTCAAACAACCTTTCACATTCAATATCTTTGTTGAGAATATTCTTTTTCCGTAACTCCTCAGTTTTTCTCCACGCAAGAAGTTCGTAATTCTGAAAAAAACCTTCTCGTTCGTCCTCAGAGATGGTAATTTGCTCATTAATGGAATCATAGTAATTGATGATTTGGTATATTAACTCATCTTTAGTTTTGGAGGTTTGAAGGCCAAGGTCACGATTCCAATCCTGGATATCGGTAATGGATAGCCCATCACGACTTGAATACCCGCCTAATAGATTAGAAGGTTTAGTGTTGTCAATGATAAGCTCTCGTAGATCTTTTACTGTGCTGTAGTATGGCGCTTTAATGCCTGCTTTTTCTACAATGTAAGCAAGGTAATCTTTAGATCTTAACCTTTTGTTTTCAATCAAACGCTCATATCCAAGTCTTCGAATCTCGATTCCATAAATCCTTCGAAGTGTAATAGCCAATTCGTCTGGAATTACATCATAGTCTAGTCCTTCATCATCTCTGATTTGAAAAATGAGTCCTAAGCGCTGTAATTCTTTTTTTACCGCATTAATCTGTTCATTGCTGTGTAGTATGTTTTTTTGTTGCGGAAACTTCCCTAGTTTTGTTTCGAGAACCATGTATTCATCTTCTGAAATCCCAAGCTTTTGTTGGATTTTTACCAGCATATTTTTTTCATCTTTTGAGATCGTATCTTCATGTTCCCATGCCGTTTCAAGAATGAACAAAAATAACTCCAATGCTTCTTTCTTTGGATGGCTTTTGGAGATGGAGAACTCGTTAGCTTTATTCACTGTATTCTGCTCAAACTTGATTATATCATCATTGAGTTTTCTGCATTCCCTTTTGAAATCTTCCTTGTTGAGCAACATTCTCTTAACGATCACAGGAGTCAAAGTCCTTATATCTCTGTTCTCGTGATAAAGACAATAGTCAAGGCTCTTCTGGACATTATCAAGATGATAGTACTGAGGAGCAGTCTTAAGAAGGGCATCAATCAACTCTTGCTTTGTCAGACTTTTAAAATCTATGACATATGCACTAGCTATTCTTTTGAGTTCGTTTGTTGTTGAAATATTGTTTATCACTGTGGAAAAGATCATTAAACATCCCGCCTTTCAAATAAATTATATGGCATCCCTAGCATTAATGGAAGAGAATCAGTTAATTTAGCATTATAAATGATGAAAAAAAACACCAATAAAGGGTGGTTTCGTGAGATTTAGTTTAGGGAAGATGTCGAAGTCGGCCACGGCTGGATCCGGTTTGCAGTTTGAGACTGGCTTTTGAGGTGCTGGCAGACCCATGAGCAACTTTGCAGCATCTTTCCCGTACGTTCTGGCAAAGGCCTTGTTCTTTTGCTCCTCGATCCGAAATAGCTACTCCGCTAGTAGTTTTTCTTCATCCAAGGGGTTCTTTATTGCAGGAACTCGTAACAGGATCTCCTTTAGAATTTTGTATCTTTGTACCGCGTTTTATATGGCGACGACTTTGAATGTTTTGCCGACTACAGCACATCTGGTTCTCAGCTGCATGATGATCATGAAGATCAACACTTACGCTCATGTTTCGAATGGGTTTGAAGAGTCGCAGGTTGCTCTTCTCAACCAAAAGTGACGGAAAACTAAGTGAAAAATTGGCACACTTTTTGACACACATTTCGGCTGTGTTGTTTCGATATTCGCAATAAAGAAACAAAAAAAAGCGGAAATCCGACCGGATAACCGCCAAAATTGATAAAACTGGTGAAGCCAGAGGGGTTTGAACCCCCGACCCCCTGCACGTCAAGCAGGTGCTCTCCCGCTGAGCTATGACTCCATGCGAGAGATATTATATCATGTGACAAGACAAAAATCAAAGATAAAATACCAAAAAACAACTCAATGCGGGCAACTTAATCTTGTTGATTGTCTTTTTCTTGATGTACCACAATTTGTGGAAAGGGAATTGAGATTTTATGTTTATCAAACAACATTTTCATTTCCCGGTTCAATCCACGCAGAACGGATTTTTTATGTAATTCCTCTGTTTTTGCAACGACGCGTAGCACGACGCTAGAATCCGCTAATTTTTCTACTCCGAAATAAAAGGGACCTTCGACGATTTGAGGAATGTTTTCTTTTATGGCTGAAAGATTCTCTTTGATGATTTGTTCCACTCTCTCGACATCTTCATCATAACTGATCGAAATATCGCAAATTGCCGGTGAGAGCGAGGCAGAGGTGTTGATAACACCGCGGATATCGGAATTATTGATAATTTTGATGTCGCCATTTAAATCTTCAAACTTAGTGATTCGAATCCCGATTTCCCGTACAACCCCGCGAAAGTCTCCTAGTTGGACCACATCACCAACTGAAAACTGTTTCTCAAAGATGATAAAAAGACCGCTGAAGATATCTTCAATCAAGCTCTGTGCGCCAAAACTTATGGCCAAGCCAACGATCCCTGCACCTGCCAACAACGTGGGTGTCTGTACTCCCCAAGCAGAGAGGATAAGAAATATCGCAATGATTCCCGCTAAATATTGGACGACGCTTTTCAATAGGTTTCCAATGGTTTCGCTCCGGTGTCCTTTTCGAGTAAATATGGAAACCACAAGTAACATGAGTTTATCCAGTATCCAAATAAAAACAATGATTGCCAAGCATTCCAACAAAATAACATAGTTGTTTACAAAGAAATCACTTAAGTTGAAGAATTTGCCAATCGAATTATTAATGATATTGGCAAAACCGGAATTGGGAGCGATAATGGGCGCAAAAATACCAAGAAACAAGAATACGAAAATTATCGATGCAATAATGATAATACGGGTTTTTTCTTTTTTAGACTTTTCTTTGAATTTCATTTTCGTTCTCCTCTTATATTTACGGCTTGATCGTTTCTAAAATGCTTTGGTTCGTATAGATGGTATCGGATCGCACACCAATATGGATTTGATAATTAAGAATATCCGGTTTTGAGATGACAAAAACAACCGTTTTTTCTGCGCCAGATGGAGTAAATCCACTTTCTCCTGATGCGAGAGTATATTCATATTCCTCTTCAATCGCACTCACGAGATAAAACCCTTGTTGGAAATTATGCGCAGGATCATTCAGCGTGATGGTGACTTCATAGATCGTCAGAGTTTCGATAATGGATACACGATAAGTAAAATCAGGAAGTGTGTGAACGGATAAAATTGATAGAAGTATATTTTGTTTGATTAACGTCTGTGGATTGGTATAACTGGCAGTTAATTCAAGAGTATAATCGGTATCAGGTGTAAGCCCCGTGAACTCGATAGTTTGCGAATCCAAATGGGTCTGTTCTAAAGCAACCACTTCAACCTCCCGAGTTTGAATTATTCGCTCAGAGCGTTTTAGCACGATCTGATATTGACTATCCGAACCCGAAGATGAATCTGGATAGAAATAACACGCGAGGCTTTTCGCATCAATCCGAGAAAGATCAAAGGATGTCTCCAGATGGAAGGGGGTATAAAAGGTGAGTTCGTCGAGAATCACTACTTCGTTGTCCCAGCGCGACCCTTCTAAAATCAGTTTTACTCCGACATTATAATTGGGGATTTGCGCTAAAATCACTTGGGTATCAACGGCATTGATAACCAGAGATTCCATCACGACGGGCTCTGTTTCCGATGGATAGATCACTCCATAGAGGAGCCGGATCTCTTGAAATTCCGATTCGGGATCATGAATGAAAAGACCGATGTCGTATTCCAGTTCCCATTCTTCAGTAGAGCTAATCAACGTATGAGAGCGAATGGCTCCACCAACCCGTGATTCAGTCTTGAATTGTGTAGAAGCAAGTTTTTCTAGGCCGAATCCTTTATCGGCCATGATTGCAATCTGATACATCGTATTCGCCTTTAAATTGGCAAATGATGCGGTGGTGGACCCGCAATCCAAACTGGTTTCTACTTGTTCCAACTGATTTACCAATACCGCTTTTAAGGTGCCTGGCAAAATCGCATTATCTTGATCGGTCACTTCCACCTGATAAAAGACCTCATTGGCATAAGCTTCAACGCGGGTCAAGGTGGCAACAGGGCTTTTGGGTACCACGACAACCATAATTACAACGACGCTGATGGTCACCGCAAACGAGCTCATCCAGGATCTCAAGAATTCCAACCGCGATTTTTGTTTCTGTTTTTCCAAAAAATCCTTCATTCGGGCCAAAAAATTCACCTCCCTTTTGGACATATTGTATTCTTTTTTGGAAAACCCCGCAATATCTTCTTCATTTCTTTATGTAAAAACAAAAAGGCAATATCCGAAATAAGAATACTGCCTCAAATAGACACTGGTCGGAAAGACAGGATTTGAACCTGCGACCTCTTGGCCCCCAGCCAAGCGCTCTACCAAACTAAGCTACTTCCCGAACGATACTATTGTATCAAATCATAACGAAAAAAGCGAGTAATTTCTCCGAGATATCAATCGAATTTATTGCAAGAGTGATTTTTCTGTATAGGAGTCCTGATTCGTAATCAAAAAAATAACGTCGATCGTAATCGACGTTAAAAAAATAGTCACCGGTTTTCAAAAAAAGCAAAAAACATTATTCGATAAGGAGTTTTCCAGGAAAAAGGATGTCAATCGTGTGGTCGAATCGTTCATTTTCCGTCTCAGCAGTCTCTCAAAGTAAGGAAAACACCTTCAAGAATCGGGGGAGAATTCCGCTCGTGGAGTCGGATCGGCAATGTGCAATCATGATCTTTCATCGCATAAAGGCAAGCACATCTTGGATCAATATTGAGCAAATGCGGATTTGTCGGTTTCATCACTTTTTTCTCTCGAAAACCGATGACCCTATTATCATACTAAATGATTGTGAACATTTTGTGTTATTCACCGCTATTTTAAATTTATTTTAAAGCCAATGAATCAATCATATTCTTGAGAAAGTTTTAGATAATAATTGACATTATCTTGATTTGCTAAAAGCTCTTTTTCCGATAACTCACGCACTATTCGCATCGGATTACCGACTACCAGCGTGCGCTCTGGTACTACTTTTCCTGGAGGTATGACACACCCTGCCCCGACCATCGCTCCTTTCAGGACAATCGCTCCATCCAAGATGATTGCGCCCATGCCAATCAAAGCATCGTCTTCAATTGTGGCCGCATGGACGATTGCCCCGTGTCCGATGGTGACGTTTCTTCCAATGATGGTTGGAAGTCCTGTATTGGTATGGATGACGGCGTTATCCTGAATATTCGTTTGGTCGCCCACAGTGATTTTTGCCATATCTCCCCGCAAGGTAGCGGAAAACCAAATATTGACTCTTTCACCGATCGTCACATCACCGGTTATTGTCACAAGAGGAAAGATAACAGCACTCTCGGCAATGACTGGTTGGTTTTTATGATAGAATCCTCTCATGTCATCTTCTCGCTTTCTCATTAAGACTTAAATTTAATTTGTCATGACACTTGCGAAATACTTCCGATATTTTTGCGATGATGTCACTCGCAATCATGCTTTCTTCTTGATGGTCTGCTGCCGCTAACCGACCAGCTTCTTGGAAGAGCAATACTCCTTTGGAGGCCGCGAGGCCTCCACGTTTTTCCTGAGCCAAAAAGGTGGCGATAATGCCGGATAGAACATCTCCGGATCCGGCTGTTGCCATCCCGGGATTTCCTCCTGTCATATACAGACTATCTGAGTTTGTGGCAATCAAGGTCCAATGTGCTTTGAGCACGACAGTGGCCCCTAAAGCCGACAGTGATTCTACTTGTTTTTCCGGAGTTTTTTGTTGATCAACTAAGTCCTGGTCCAACAAAGCTTTCAATTCTCCTGGGTGCGGGGTAAGAATCAACTCGACTGGGTTTTTTAGATTGGCGAGTTCATTCTTTAAATAAGCCAATCCATCCGCATCCACGACAAGCGGCTTCTTCATTTCAAGCAATTTTTTTAAAAGTGCTGTTGCTAAGGGATGGTGCCTCCCCAGTCCCGGTCCAAATAAAATGACGTCGCTCTGAGCTATTGCCAAATTCAATTCCTCAACCGATCCATAGAACGTGTGCATGACTTCTGGAAAAACCGGTTGAACATAGGGGATATCGGGGGCGTAGACGGCAACCTTCACCAGACCTGCCCCACTTCGCAAAGCACTCATAGCGGCGATTTCTGGCGCACCCATCATACCGGGAGATCCACCAATCACTAGGATGTTGCCATAGTCGTACTTATGCGATCTTCTTTTTCTTGGTTTATACCCCGCAAGAAAATCGGAAAAATCCAAATATTGCCGGAGAGGTTCGCCTTCCGCAAAAAGAAAATCCAAATCCAGAACATTCAGCTCATTGGTATAATCCATGCCATCGCTTAATAGATGTCCCAACTTCCGATATTGAAGCGCACCCGTCACATTTGCTTTCAATGCGCTTCCCAACACCTGCCCGGTATCCGCATGAATGCCCGATGGGATATCGAGCGCATATACAAAAGCGGACTGTCGATTGATCACCTCGATCAGTTCTTTTAGTTTTCCCGTAATCGGACGATTGATCCCCACACCAAACAATCCGTCCACAATGATTGTGAAAGGGGCTATGAAGCTCGGCAAATCGGGGATGCTTTCCAAGGAAAAAAGCGCATCTAGGGCCAATTGAGATTGGCAATCTTTTGCGGAAGACGGCCAATCCCGATTCGGATCGACCATTAACAACGTGAGTTTCCAGCCATCCTCAAAGGCTAATCGACTGAAAACAAGAGCATCGCTCCCGTTGTTCCCCGGACCAACGAGCACCAAGAGCCGAGACTTAAACATTTCTTCTTGCTTATAACGCAAAAAATCACGGTAAAGGCTCGCTCCCGCTTTTTCAATCAGTTGTGTCGTGGAACATTGACACTTTTGACAGGTATATTCTTCATGACGACGCATTTCTCTTTCGGTCACGATAACGTTCAAGGCAATCCCTCCTTAAGTCGTTAGAATGGTGCTTATCGCAAATATCACCGCAAGGTGAAGTGGATAGTAAAGATAGAAAAACCATTTGCTTTCTTTTCCAAGTTGGTGGTTATAAAAGAACAAAAACCCCGCACCCAGAAGCGACCCCCATTGGATCCAAGGATACTTGGCGTAATTTTCAATCCCCAAAAGCGTATAAAAGGGAATATCGATGAAGAGGCAATTTAAGAGAATCAATCCAAGCATCCACCATTGGATCTTTCTCGTCAAGCCAAACACCAAAATCAGTGCAATTCCATATGCTGCATAAGGGATTGCGAGCCATTCCGCCCCAATAAGGATGATCGGAATCAATAGTTTCCACGCCCAATGCTTTTGACTGGCAAGCCAAAGTGAGACAAGTCCGAAACATAACACCCAAATCACATTGGCTTGAAATAGTTCGGTTTCTTCCACCGTGTGCGAATAAATTAAAAGGCCAAGTTCGACAATTAGCGCAAAAAGGAAAAGTCGAAGGAAGTATTTAAACAAATTGCGGGTATGAAGAAAGCCTTCCGCCACAAAAAACGCGAAAAGAGGAAAAGCGATTCGACCGATCACCCTTGCAACATCGGTAACAATTGATTCCATCGGCAACAAGTACAACCCAATATGATCGATCGTCATCGTGATGATGGCTATGATTTTTAACTGACGCGCACTCATAGAATATACCTTATCCCTCATGTAGAACTTGATTTTAGTTAGAAAAGTGATAACTGGATGGCATCTGCCTTTTTTTGATAAAACGGCTTCATGTCACTTTGCTTGGTCACAATCCCTTTGTCGCTTGTCAATTTTTCAAACAGTTCCTGAAGTTTTTTTTGATTGGGGCTTGGACAAATATACTTTTCGCCGTATGCTTTTTCATAACGGTGTCTTAGTCCGGGAAACAAACGATCGAGTTGCTGATAAAAATAATCTCGCGATCCTGGTCGCATCGTCGTATTCATCCCAAATCCAATGATGAACTGAACACCGGATTGGGCAGCTCGTTCGACAATCCCCGAGATATTCGCTTCATTATCCTCGATGAAAGGCAAGATTGGTGTCATCCATATCCCTGTTGTGATGCCTTTTTGCTTAAAAGCAGCCAACACCTCAAAACGTCTGGAAGGCAAGGCAACATTCGGTTCGATTTGTTTAGCCAATTTATCATCCCATGTGGTGACAGTCAGACTGACCACGGCTCGATAACGCTTGTCGATCTCATGATAGAGATCCAAATCACGAAGGATCAAATCACTTTTGGTCAGCGTTGAGATACCAAAGCCGTATTGGCGAATCAGTTTTAAGGCCCCTAAAGTCAATTTTAAATCCTTCTCCAAGGGAACGTATGGATCGCTCATGGACCCAGTGGTTAAAAGCGCTGGATGCCTCCGCCGCGCTAGCTCGTTTTCCATGAGTATCAACGCATCTTTTTTAACACCAACATTTTCGAAATCACCAACGTCATAACAAAAACTTCGAGAGTCACAATAGATGCACCCGTGCGTACACCCTCGATATAGATTGAAGTTGTTATTGGGCTGGATGATGCTCTTCACTTCCAAAATACGCATCCCTCCCACCTCCAATACCCTTTTTTTTACAAGTCAATTTCCAACCGGACGGGACAATGATCGCTACCTAAAATACTTCCCAAAATTTGCGAATCCTTTACACTCTTCATGATTCTTTCCGACACCACAAAATAGTCAATCCGCCAACCGGCATTGTTTTTTCGGGCATTGAATCGATAACTCCACCAAGAATACTCGATTTTTTCCGGATAAAGTGTCCGGTAAGTATCGACAAAACCGCTGGCAAGCAATTCTGAGAATTTACTTCTTTCTTCGTAAGAGTATCCCGCATTTTGTTCATTCGCTTTGGGATTCTTCAAGTCGATGGGCTGATGGGCAACATTCAAGTCCCCGCATAAGATAACGGGTTTCTTTTGATTTAGCGAATTCAGATATTGGCGAAAGTCGTCTTCGAATGTCAACCGATAACCCAGTCTTGCCAACCCTTCCTGCGAATTAGGAACATAGACATTGACGAAATAAAAAGGCTCATATTCCAGAGTGATTATTCGGCCTTCATCATTATAACGTCCGTCTTCCAATCCGTAAGTGATTGCGATGGGTGGTTCTTTGACATAGATCAAGGTTCCTGAATACCCTAATTTATCCGCCGAATTCCAGTACTCGACATATCCAGGAAAATGAAACTCTTTCTGAGCTTCCTGCATCTTTGTCTCTTGAATCGCAAAGATATCTGCCTGTTGCTCATTAAAAAAATCCGCAAATCCTTTCTTCATCGCTGCCCTTAAACCGTTCACATTCCACGAAATCATTGTCTTCATTGCACACACTCCCTTTAAGAACCTCAATATTATTTTATCATATTCTGGTTTTAACCCAGGAACAAACGAAAAAATCATCATAAAATCCAATGCTAAATTTACTTTATTCCAAAGATAACATATAATAGAAAGTGATCATATTAGCAAAAGGAGCCGAACCAATGCAAAAAAAAGAAGCCATGAAAATGGCGATCAGGAAAGCTCAAGAAACGATGAAACGCAATTATGGCGGTCCATTCGGAGCCGCTATCCTAGATCCAAATGGCCAAATCATCGCCGTTGCGAGCAACACGGTATTAAAAGATCACGACGCGACGGCTCACGCGGAAATCAACGCCATACGCCAAGCATCTCTTGCCCTGGGAACACATGATCTATCCGGATGCATTCTGGTCGCAACAGCTTATCCTTGTCCCATGTGTTTAGGAGCAATCATTTGGGCAAACATTAAGAGTGTCGTCTATGGCGCCCGGAAAGAAGATGCCGATCACATCGGCTTTCGCGATGATTTCATGTATCAATTCATTCGCGAAGGGATGCAGGATCGTGAGGTGTTGTCACTGGAAGAAAGCGAGCGTGAAGCCTGCTTGGCACTTTTTAAGGAATACCAAGAAAGATCTGGTACGATATATTAGCTGTTGATGAAAAAAAATCAGGCAACCCTCGCTAAATCGGGTTGCCTGTTATTTTTAACGGGTGCGATCGGATGGACTCGCCATTGTTTTTCCCACGATTTCTCGATAGGTCAGCGTGCCGTTCACGCGAGTCGACTCCATGAGCGATAAACGGTCACAACGCATATAGAGTGCGGTAATCGGAAATCGATCGATGCCAAGTTCGAATGCTTCGGGAAATCTCACTTGTCGGGCCAGGGTGAAGTGGGGGCGATATTCTCTTTCTTCCAAAACAAACCCCAACGCTCTACATTCCTGAATCAAGTGGCGCTGAAGAACGGTCAAATCGGTATTTCTCTCAATGTTCCAAACGAGAATGTCTTTCAAGCCCTTTGTCTGAAAGAATCCTAATTGCTTGGTTTTGATGACAAACGGAAAAAACCGAGTCGTTTCCACGAGGGTGCTGATCTTTTCAATGCAGTCGTTGCTGACATCGCCAACAAAAACCAATGTCACATGAAAATTGGATGTGGTAGTAAAGTGACCACCAAGAGCAACTCTTCTCAATTTTCGGGACAAACTGGCTAGTTGAGCCCGGCACTTGTCATCGGGCACTAATGCAAGAAAAACTCGCACACGTGTTCACCCCCCCCCGTCTCTTGTCACCTGGTATGACAAATAGGAGCAATTAGGGTACCCCGCCAATAGTTCAACAGTATTATTTGATTCATTTAATCATATCATGCGATAAAATAAGATGTCAATGGCTTCAAAGATTTGCATGATTCCGGCAAGTCACAAATGAACAGTTATTTATCTCCAATGGTCAGTGCCATTACCGCCTTAGCCGTATGAAGTCGATTTTCTGCTTCCTGGTAGATGATGGAATGCTTCCCATCAATCACCGAATCCTCGACTTCATTTCCTCGATCCGCAGGCAAGGCATGCATATATCTCACAGTCGGTTTGGCAAGAGCCATCATCGATTCTGTACATTTCCAACTCTGGTATTGCTGTAACAAATCATCCACGACAGCGGTTGAATCATTCGTGACCCAACTTCCCCAGTTCTTTGGAATCACGACATCGGCATCACAGTAAGCTTCTTCCATCTGATGGGTGATCCGGAACGATCCGTGGTTCGCCAACGCATTTTCCTTTGCTTTTTGGATCGCCCAATCCGGAAGATCATAACCTTCAGGGTAGGCGAGTGTCACGTCCATTCCATAGCGAGGGAACAACAAGATTTGCGTGAGCGGCACACTGATCGGCTTTTTGTGTGTTGTCGCATAAGCCCAGATGATCGATACTTTCAAATGCTCGGTAGTTGGATAGACTTCCTGAATTGTCATGAGATCCGCCAATCCTTGCATGGGATGATATAGATCACATTGCAGATTCATAATTGGAACCGTCGAGTGTTCCGCCATCTCCCGAAGATAACGGTTGCCAACTTGCCAAAAACAATTGCGACAGGCAATGGCATGGCCATAACTCGATAAGATCATGGCGGTATCCTTTGCGGACTCACCGTGCGCAATTTGCATTTTGGAGGTATCCAAGAAAATTCCGGTCCCTCCTAGATGGGCAATTCCAGCTTCCATGGAATTTCGAGTCCGGGTAGACTGTTCAAAAAACATCAAAAAGGCAACTTTATTCTCCAAATAGCGTGTGGGTTTATTCGTTAAAAAATCGTGTTTCAATTCGTTTGAGACCGCAAGCAGAGTATCGATTTCTGGTTTGGTCCACTCTTCCAGTGTTATGAGATGTTTTCCTTTAAATAAGGGCTTCATTTGGCGATTTCCTCCAATTGATGAATCGTGTGGATATACGTACTGGGAATCAAGGCGTACATTGCAGCGGCCTTGACTAATTCCGCTTTCCAAGTCTTCTCATTCGGTGCGTGAGCTTCGGCTTCATGACCGGGGCCAAATCCAATACAAGGGATATGATGTTTTCCCATGATCGACACTCCATTTGTTGAGAAGGTCCACTTGTCCACTATCGGTTCTTCGTGAAAAAGCTTCCGATAGCTCATGACGACTGATTGGCACACCGGATGGTCTTCCGGGATGGTCCAAGTGGGGAAATATGCTTCGGTCGGATAGACTAGTCCAGTATAAGCGGGGCGATTATAAGAATAAAGTTCGACGGTTGCCTGAGCTTTTTTGACGGATGGAAGGTCTCGAATCTCTTGAAGTGCCGTTGCCATTGTCTCACCTTGAGTCAAGCGACGATCAATGGAAATTTGACAGCCATCAGCCACGGCACAGCGACTCGGTGAGAGACTTGAAATCTCGCTGACAGTCAAAGTTCCTTTCCCAAGAAATGAATCATCGCGCAAACGGTGATTCAAGGCTTCGAGTTCGGATATGATCGATGCCATTTTATAGATCGCGTTTTCGCCTCTTTCCGGGGCGCTTCCGTGGCAACTAATGCCTCGGGTTGACACTTTGATTTCCATTCGACCCCGATGTCCGCGATAGATTCGACAAGAAGTTGGTTCCGTGATGACGACAAACTCGGGGCGAATCTTTTCTTTTTCAATCAGGTATTGCCAACAAAGACCGTCACAGTCTTCTTCTTGAACGGTACCGGTGATCAGCAAGGTCACATCGGATTCCAAGTGCAGGTCTTTGATGATTTTCCCCGCATAGACCATCGCTGCCATCCCACCTTCTTGGTCGCTTGCTCCACGTCCTCCGATTTCATCGGCGGTTTCCGTTCCTTCATATGGATCAAAATGCCAATTTGCTCGTTCGCCGATTCCAACCGTATCGATATGGGCGTCCATGGCAATCACGTGTTTACCAGAACCGATTCTTCCGATAATGTTCCCCATCCGATCGATCCGAACATCGTCAAATCCGACCTTGTTCATCTCGGATTCGATTCGGTGAATCACGTTGGCTTCTTGAGTGCTTTCCGAGGGAATTCGAATCATGTCTCGTAAAAATCGGGTCATATCGGGAAGATAATGATGTGCCAATTGTTGAATTTTATTGGTTATTTCTTCCACGGAGCTTCACCTCTTTGTGCCGTGATTTTTTGATCATACTCAAATATTTTCTGATATTCATTATCCCAAAATTCTGGGCTTTTCATCGAATCAAGATAAGCCTTTTCATACCCGAATTTCAACCAATCTTTTTCTTTTTGATTGAATAGTACGGCTTTATGCGCATCCGGTCTTGTATCGGTGATGTCCTCGATATCTGTTTTCACAAAAATATCCTTGAACCAGCGTCTTAAGACGAAATCCTCGGTTTCCAAATAGCGGCGTTTTAAATCTTGAAGCACGCTTTCATAACGGTCATAGCCATCCGTTGCGACGGTCACAATATTGTCTTCTGGTCCTAGGTGCAGATATTTTGCCATTTTGATCGCACCAATAATGTTACATAAAGATGATACGCCAAAGAGTTCCCGCATTTCATCAATAATGGATTGATGCAATCCTTGTTCTTTCAGGATGGCATCGCCATCATGGATGATTTTCAATGCTCTGACACAGTCTTCATCTTTGATAAGGGCGATAAAGTCCGTGTTCAGCACATTATGGATCAAGGTACACATTTTATCGCCGATTCCTTCAATCCGGTGCTGTCCTCGGCCGCCATTGGTCAAGGTCGAGCACTCATAGGGTTCCAACGCTACGATTTTAGTTTCAGGAAAAGCTTTCTTGATCTGATCGCCTGCTCCGAGCGTTCCGGCACTGCCGGGTGCCGAGCAGAAACAGGCAATGCGGCCATTACCGATTGCTTCTACCGCTTCTATCGCCGAATGCCCTGTGACATGGCGATGGAAACGATAATTTGGCAATAATTCAAATTGGGCCAAAGACCGATTCTTTGGATTCTTCTTCAACTCGTACGTGCGTTCCAATGTTAAAATCACATCGGATTCCGTTCCCGGGGTCAAGTCAAGGGAAGCCCCATATTTTTGTATCCGTTGATAGCGTTCTTTGCTCATGTTGTCCGGCATGATGACAATGGCCTCATATTTCATGAGATTGCAGATATATGCGACGCCAATACCAAAGTTCCCCGTGGAGGGTCCTAAAATCGTATGGGTTCCCGGAACGATCGTGTTATCGACACACCCTTCGATCAAAGTGGCATAGGCGGGACCGACTTTGTGAGACCCGGAGGGAAAGTGTTTCCCGATCAGTACGATGATGTTTGCGTCGACGCCGGTCAATTCTTTAGGTAAGATGAATTTTCGCACTTTGGACGATTCATCCTTCCATGTGATGTTAAACAAGTTGATCGGATCCAGTTCTTCATCAACGGCTTTTAAGGCGCGTTGTCGAACATCCTTTGGCATTTTTTCTGGATGCAGCATTTCTTCATAAGTCGGTCCAAATGGTATGTTGTTCATGATAAAAGTTCTCCTTTATTCTCTGTGATGTAATCTAGTAGTTGATGAAAATCGTTTTTAAGATCAACAGGACGCTTCAATGCTTCCAACGCGGTTTTGGTATCTTTTAAGCCGTTGCCTGTGGATATGCAGACGACGTGATCTTCTTTTTGAATGAATCCTTTTTCCATTGCCTGGATCATTCCGGCAATACTTGCCGCTGCAGCAGGCTCAGAAAATATGCCTTCCGTTTTTCCGAGTAGTTTCATGGCATCCAAGATTTGTGTGTCGGAAACGCTGAGCCAAGTTCCCCCGGATTCAAAGACAGCACGCATTGCTTTGAACGGATTCCGA
>Ga0265297_10005821_pt1 | contig 18402 bp, 15 predicted proteins | sample Munlanlwell13791_FD_192502 | JGI IMG/M metagenome (GOLD analysis project Ga0265297, IMG submission 192502) | Leachate microbial communities from a municipal landfill in Southern Ontario, Canada - Leachate well 137-91 | ecosystem: Engineered > Solid waste > Landfill > Unclassified | place...
GCAGGACGCCTTCAATAAATTAAGATTCAACGCGAACAAAACTATGTCCGTTGCGCAAAGCCTTTATGAAGGCATTGATATCGGAGAGGATAACCCGGTTGGCTTAATCACCTATATGCGTACGGATTCTCCGCGCGTAGCTCCCGAGGCCATTAATGAAGTACGCAGTTTTATCTCCAGGAACTTCGGCCAAGAATTTGTCCCGGAAACTCCAAACTATTACAAGGTGAAAAAGCTCGCCCAGGAAGCGCATGAAGCCATCCGGCCTACTTTTGTATCACGCCATCCGGACAGCTTGAAAACTTTCTTGACCCCTGACCAGCAAAAATTATATGAGCTTATTTATAACCGTTTTGTGGCTAGCCAAATGAAGCCTGCTGTTTATGCCGTAACTTCCGTAATTATAGAAGCAGGCAGGTATCAATTTAATGCCTCGGGGAGCACGCTCACTTTTAGCGGCTTTAGGGCAGCTTACAGCAGGAACGGAGAAGATGAAGAGCCGGAGAAAGATAAGGAGAAAAAAAATATAATACCTCTCTTGGAAAAAGGAGATAGTCTGGAATTGTTACATCTCCTGCCTTCGCAGCATTTTACCAAGTCCGCGCCGCGTTATTCCGACAGTTCCTTGATTAAGGCGCTGGAAGAAGATGGAATCGGCCGGCCCTCAACTTATGCGCCGATAATCTATACTTTGATCTTACGCGATTATGTGCGCCGGATTAAAGGGTACCTTAACCCGACGGAGTTGGGTTTTATGGTCTGCGACCTGCTGGTTGAATATTTTCCTAAAATTATAGATGTGAATTTTACGGCTGCCCTGGAGGATGAGCTTGACCAGATTGAAGAAGGCAGCTTGGGCCGGATTAAGGTCCTGCAGGATTTTTATACGCCTTTTAAGGCGAGCTTGGATTTTGCTCAAGGAAATATCAAAAAGGAAGTTATTACCACGGATGAGGTCTGCGCTAAATGCGCTAAGCCCATGATTGTCAAGTGGGGCAGGCGGGGAAAGTTTTTAAGTTGCTCTGGATTCCCGGAGTGTAAAAATTCCAAGTCCATTACTTCGGGAGTTAAATGCCCCGAACCGGGCTGCGGCGGGGAATTAATCGAGAGGCGCTCTGCGCGCGGATTTTTCTACGGTTGTTCTAATTTTCCGAAGTGCAGGTTTACTTCGCGTACCTTGCCGGAGGATAAAGAATAGAATAGGGGTTAGGGACCGTTTCCCTATCCCTATAGGGATAGGGAAACGGTCCCTATGCGTATTATGGATAAATATATCGAAAAATTCATGCGGTATATGGAGATCGAGAAAAATTATTCGCAACATACTTTGACAAATTATAAGCTGGATTTAAAAGATTTCAGTAAATTCTGCGGGGAGCTTAACCTTGAAAAAATAGATTATTTGCTTTTAAGAAAATACCTGGCAGTTTTAAAGGAAAAAAATCTGGGTAACAGGACGCTGGGCCGGCACCTTTCGGCGTTACGTAGTTTTTTTCGGTTCCTTTGCCGCGAGGGCTATCTAAAGGCTAACCCCATTCTTATGCTCTCCAGCCCCCGGCTGGATAAACACCTGCCTTCTTTTATGACGGAAGAAGAAGTGTCTAGATTAATCGAATCCGCCCTCCCCAAAGATAATAATGATGAATTGGGTTTACGTAACCGGGCGATATTAGAGACCTTTTATTCCAGCGGCCTAAGGATCTCCGAATTAGTAGCTTTGAGCCTTGAGGACATAGATTTTATCGCGGGGATAGTCAAGGCCATGGGCAAAGGTAAAAAAGAGCGGGTTGTGCCGATAGGGGATGCGGCGTTAACCGCGATAAGAAAATACCTGGATAAACGCAAAAAACAGAGTAACGCGGTATTCTTGAATAAGAATGGCAAGCGTATTTCTGCAAGGGGCGTGCGCGATGTGGTGGAAAAATATCTAAAAAGCGCGGGTATCCAGAGGGGGATATCTCCGCATACTTTTCGGCATTCTTTTGCTACGCATTTATTAAACCGGGGGGCTGACCTGCGCACGGTGCAGGAATTATTGGGCCACGCGAATTTGTCCACTACACAGATTTACACGCATCTGACAACCGATAAGCTCAAAAACGTGTACGACAAGGCGCATCCCCGCGCCTAAAAGGAGAATATGTTTGTCTGGTATGATTTAATATTTTTAATCTTTATTCTCATCTGCCTGCCGGTATATTTATGGAAGGGCAAATTTCATCGCGGGTTTTTAGCGCGCCTGGGAGTTTTGCCCGGGAATTTATTATTGGACAGGCCGATCTGGGTGCATGCCGTAAGCGTAGGAGAAGCAAAATCCATCCGCGGTTTGGTTGAAGAACTGCGTAAAATTTATCCGGCCAAGAAATTTGTCTTTTCTACCGTTACCCCTACCGGGAACAAGATCGTTCTGGACTTAAAGAAACCGGGCGATCTGGTTACGTATCTGCCGCTGGACCTCAGTTTTATAGTCAATAGCGTGATCAAGCGGATGAATCCGTTTTTGTTTATTATTGCCGAAACCGAAATCTGGCCAAACCTGATAGCCTGTCTTTACCAGGAAAATATTCCTATTGTTACGGTTAATGCCAGGATTTCCGACGCTTCGTTCAAGGGGTACTCCGCAATTAAGTTTTTGATTAAACCCGTTTTAAACAGAATAAGCTTATTCTGCTGTCAGACTGAAGCTGACGCCGCGAAATTGGAGCAGTTGGGAGTTGCGCCTGTGAAGATAAAAGTAACCGGGAATATGAAATTTGATCAGTTAGTTCCCATTCAGGCATCTGGCTACAGGGAGAAATTGGGCTTAGGGCCCGACGATAGGCTTTTCATCGCCGGTTCTACCCACGAGGGAGAAGAGGAGATAATATTGAGCGTCTACAAGAGCCTAGTGGATAATTTTCCTTCCTTAAAGCTTCTCATTGCCCCGCGCCATCCCCGGAGGCTAGCGTATCTCCTGAAAACTATATCCAAATTTGGGTTCAACGGCCGGGAAATATCTAAGCTGGATTCCCGGAATTTATCCGGGATAACGCATCCGGTTTTTGTCTTGGATAGCGTTGGAGAGCTGGCTAATTTTTATACGGCGGCGGATGCAGTTTTTGTGGGCGGGAGTTTAATCAAAAAAGGCGGGCATAATATTTTAGAGCCGGCCTCCCTGGGTAAACCTGTTATTTTCGGCCCGCATATGTTTAATTTCCGCGATATAGCGGAGATGTTTTTAAAGGATAATGCCGCTATAATGATAAAAGACGGGAACGATTTATTATCGGCCGTAACGCGAATTTTAAGAGACAGCTCTCTGGTTGTTCAGCTAAAGGCTAACGCCTTAAGCGTCATAGCAAAAAATCAGGGCGCGACGAAAAAGAACAGCCAGGCGCTTGGCGCGCTAGGATTAGCCGATGGAAATTAAAGCCAGGCAGAATAACGGTATTATAATATTAGATTTAACCGGGCGTATTGATGTAGATGCGGCTAACCTGGTGGAGGTAGTCGGGCAATGCCTGCGTGACGGTTATAACGATATACTCTGCAACCTGGAGGATGTGGATTTTATTGATTACATGGGCACTTCCGTGATTGTTATCGCCTATAAAGAGGTAATGAATAACCAGGGCAGGATGAAATTCTGCAATGTGCCGGTGCATATCCGGAATATTCTTTGTATCGCCGGGATGGACCGGGCCATGGAGATATATCCGGATGAAGAGCTGGCCTTAAACAGTTTTAAAGAAGATAAGATCATTGAGGATATCCAGAAGATGCAACTGCGCCGCAGGTTTAAACGCCTGCCGATTGATATAAAGGTAGAGCTAAGGGCCAAGTATGGCCGAAATCCCGTGGCCTTAAAACTCGACCTGCTGAATTTAAGCGCTATCGGCGCCTTCATTTTCGGCTGCAATAAATTTAAGTTTGGGGATGAAGTAATCCTTAAAATGAGACTTCCTCCTAAGCGCGAGCCCCTGGAGTTAGCAGCCAAGGTCGTCTGGATTCCTGACAAACAGGTCCAGCCGCATGCTTACCCCGGAGTAGGAATAGAATTTATCAATATCTCCCCGAGCCTGCAGCAGAAACTTATTGATTTTATCGAAAGAAACATTTCTTTTATCTCTACGGATTAGACCGCTAAAAATGCTTAATCCCGCATTTATCCCTAGGGCAGTTATTTTTGATATGGACGGCGTAATTATTGACTCTATGCCGTATCATTTTTTGGCCTGGTATGAGGCGTTAAGGCCGTATGGCGTACGGGTGAGTTGTTTTGAGGTTTATTCTAAGGAAGGCGAGAAATGGGAAAAGACGCTTAAAGGTTTACTGGCACGTTCAGGCATAAAACCTGCTCCTCAGCTTTTAGCCGAAATATTTTCCAGCCGCCAGAAGATATTCCAAAAATTTTTCCGGCGTTTTCTCTTTAAGGGAGCGCAAGAATTCATACTCTGCCTCTACCGGAGAGGGGTTTCCCTGGGCCTGGTTACCGGAAGCCCGCTCAAAGAGGTAAATAAAATACTCCCGCGGAAGACGCTCTCTTTATTTAAAGCCATTGTAGCTGGTGACCAGGTAAAAAAGGGCAAGCCGGACCCTGCTCCCTATTTAAAAGCCAGCCGTTTGCTTAAATGCAGGCCCAGCCAGTGCCTGGTCGTGGAAAACGCGCCCCTGGGCATAGAATCTGCTAAAAGGGCAGGGATGTTTTGCGTTGCCGTAACTACGAGCCTGCCTAAGGAATACCTTAAGCAGGCAGACATTATTGTTGATAAGCTGCAGGATATCCCGGGTTTGATTGAGCCGTCCTGCAAGAAGGTTTCTGCCCAGCGATAAATCTCCTATCTTGTTGTATTTAAAAGGCTTTTCTTCCTGATAAAGCTATTGCTTCTTGTTTTTTCCTGTGCTATCATAATAAACTAATATGAAGAGATATCTTTACAATCTGGCGACGGATAAAGAGAAGGGTTTTTTTGCGTTTTTAGCCAAACTCCTGCTGCTTTTAGCTTCTTTTATCTATGGGCTATTGATCAGGGGATTAATCCTGTTTTTTTCATTTAAGCCAGCCAGGTTAAATTGCAGGATCATTAGTATTGGCAATATTACCCTTGGCGGCACAGGCAAGACTTCCCTGGTTGAGTTTATCAGCCACTACCTTAGGGATAAGGGGCATAGGATAGCAGTACTAAGCCGGGGGTACAAGAAAATTGACGGGGAAATAGGGGATGAGCCGGCTATGCTGCTTAAACATTTAGGGGATATCCCGGTGATTGTAGATAAAGACAGGGTGCGTGCCGCAAAGAGAGCCATAAAAGAATATGGGGTAGATACGGTTATCCTGGATGATGGCTTGCAGCAGTGGCGGCTTAAGAAAGATTTAGAGATTGTGACGGTCAGCGCGGCGCAGGGATTGGGTAACCGCCACATGCTGCCGCGGGGGATATTGCGCGAACCGCTCTGCGCGCTTAGGCGCGCGGATATTTTTGTTTTAACCAAAACCGGTTTTACCGGCGATTTAAAGGTAATCAAAAGCGATCTCAACAAGATTAATCCCACGGCGCAAATCCTGGAATCTACGCATGTCCCGTTAGGATTTTACGCTATTGATAAGCCGGAAGAATTATGGAAACCGGATTATTTGAAAGCCAAGCCGGTAGCTTTATTTTCGGGCATAGGCGAACCCGAGGCATTTAGCGGTTTAATGCGCTCCCTGCATGTGCGTATCGGTCTGGAGTTAAGGTTCAGCGACCATCATAATTACAGCGCGGAAGAGCTGGCGGATATCTGCGCTAAGGCAGGAAAAGCGGGTTTAGGCATAATTGTTACGACGGTAAAAGATGCTTCCCGGTTGTCCGACGCGGACATCGGGATATTCAAGAAGTATAAGTTATTAGTCCTGCGTATCGCGCTAAAAATTACTAAAAATGAAGGACAGCTTATTACTAGATTACTTAGCCTGTATTCTCTTTAAGGCCTTAGGGGCGTTATTTGGGTTCCTGCCGGTAGGGGTAACTCTTTTTCTGGGCCGGAGGCTGGGGGACTGGTTTTACTATTTTGACGCGAAGCACCGCGCCAGGAGTTACGCTAATATAAAAAACGCCCTGGGGCAAAGTTTAACCCTGGGAGCTATTTGCCGGGTTACCCGGGAATTCTACCAGTCGTTCGGCCAGAGCATAATTGAAATATTTTTAATCCCCAAGGTAGATAAGGCCTATATAGAGAAATATATTACAATAGAAGGATTAGAAAATATTTACAGCGGGCTAAAAAAAGGCAAAGGCGCAGTCCTTATTTCAGTGCACGCCGGGAGCTGGGAACTCGCCAATATTATCTGCGCTACTTGCGGTTTCCCTTTTTACCTTTTTGTCAAAGACCAGGGGTTTCCCCGTTTAAATAAACTGCTGAACAGCTATCGCCAGAAAAAAGGCTGCCGGATAATTACTAAAGAAGGCGGCTTGAAGCAATTGATCGCAGCGCTTAAAAGCAATTCCGCGGTCGGCATAACCCTGGACCAGGGAGGTAAGAGCGGAGAGCTGGTTGAATTTTTCGGCCGGAGCGCCTCTATGTCTACCGGAGGAATAAAAATAGCCTCTAAATATGCTACCGCGATTATCCCGGTATATTTTACCAGGACCAAAGGCCCGAAGATAAAAGTCCTGGTAGGTAAGGAATTAGAACTGGTTAAAACCGCGGACGCAGCGCAAGACCTGCAGGATAATTTAAAGAAAGTTACCCGGGTGTTCGAAGATCTTATCCGGGCCTACCCTAAGGAATACCTTTGGACTTATAAAATCTGGAAATATTCGGACGAAAAGGAGATTCTTATCCTCAATGATGGCAGGGCCGGGCACCTGCGCCAATCAGAAGCCCTTAGTAGTATCATTACGCAGCGTCTGGAAAATAAAGGGATCCGGGCAAAGACCGATATCGTAGATGTAAGATTCCAAAACAAATTAGCTAAATCCGTTTTTTTCTTATGCAGCCTTTTATCAGGCAAGTATCCTGGACCAAGCTGCCTTTGGCGCCTCAAGAAATTTTTCCAGGCAGATACCTATGCGGCGCTTGCGCATTCCCGGCCCGATATCGTTATCTCCTGCGGTTCCGGCAGTGCTCCGCTTAACTTTATCGTCTCGCGCCAGGCGCAAGCCAGGTCCATCGCGATAATGCGGCCGTCATTCTTGAGCCTGAGAAAATTTGATTTAGTGGTTATGCCCCAACATGATCGTCCGCCCAAGAAAAGGAACATAGTGGTCACTAAAGGAGCGCTTAATCTGATAACCCCCAGATACCTTGAGGAACAATCCGCGGAATTAGTTAAAAGGTACAATTTAGATCCCGGTGTTTTTTATATCGGATTACTCTTGGGCGGCAATAGCAAAAAATTTATTCTGGACAAGGCTTTAGCCGCCAGGTTAGCCGGCCAAGTCAAGGCAGCCGCCGAAAAGATGGATGCCTCTATTCTCATAACTACCTCGCGGCGTACTTCGCTAGAAGTAGAAGGCTTGCTAAAACAGGAATTTAAGGAATATCCGCGTTGTAAACTTATGGTTATCGCTAATGAAAAGAATATTCCGTTTGCGGTGGGCGGTATTTTGGCCTTAAGCCAGTTCGTTATAACCTCTCCAGAAAGCATATCTATGGTTTCTGAAGCAGCCAGCAGCGCTAAATTTGTAGTAGTTTTTGAGTCCGCGGGCTTGAGCCGTAAACACGCAAATTTCCTTAAGGGCCTGGCGCTGAGCAATTATATATATCTAAGCGGAATAGATAGTTTAGGCCGGACAATTGCGGATATCCGGCAGAATAAAAAGCCGGTAAAAGTTTTAGCAGATAGGGAGACCGTTAGTAAGGCGCTGGAAAAGGTGCTCTGAGGAGATTATGAATATCTTGCAGGTATTACCTGAGCTTAATGTCGGCGGAGTAGAGACCGGGACGCTGGACCTAGCCAAATATTTACTGCGTTTGGGGCATAAGGCAGTAGTGGTTTCTGCCGGCGGCTCGCTGGTCAAGGATTTAGAGGAACTAGGCGCTGTTCATTATCATCTGCCGGTACATAAAAAATCTGTTTTCTCAATTATAAAAACAGTTCCGCTTTTGGCGGAGATTATTAGAAAAGAAAAAATAGATATCGTGCATGCGCGTTCGCGCGTCCCTGCCTGGATCGCCTATTTTGCCTGCCGAAGGACTAAGGCCGTCTTTATTACTACTTGCCACGGTTATTATAAAAAACACCCCTTTAGCTATGTGATGGGTTGGGGGAAAAGAGTGATTGTTTTAAGTAATGTCATTGCCCGGCATATGATTGAGGATTTTACTGTTCCGCATGAACGGATAAGGTTTATCCCGCGTAGCGTGGACCTGGAGAAATTTAAATATTTGAGCCCTGATAAAAAACGCGGCCGGGAATTCAATGTCGGTATTATCGGAAGAATTACTCCGTTAAAAGGCCACCTCTATTTTATCAAGGCTATGGCTAAAGCAGCCCGGGCTATTCCCTATTTAAAGATCTGGATAGTCGGGGATGCGCCGAGTTCCCGGCAGGCTTATAAAGAGCAGCTAGAGGTCTTGGTCAGGAGGCTGGGGCTGGGCCACTGCACGGAATTTCTGGGGACGCAGAGAAATATACCCGAACTATTGCTGAATTTAGATTTGGTGGTCCTGGCAACTACTACTCACGAGGCGTTTGGCAGAGTAATTGTGGAGGCGCAGGCCGCCGGAGTGCCGGTAGTGGCTACCGAAGTGGGCGGGGTAGTGGATATTATTGAAAATGGCCGTACCGGATTAATGGTCCCTCCGAGCGACCCGCAGAGTATGGCTGAGGCGGTGGTGAAGATATTTAAGGACCCGGTTTTGGCGGCCGAACTTGCCGGGGAGGCCTATAAAAAGGTAAAGGAAAAATATAATGTTGAGCTGATGGTAAAAAATACGCTGGACGTTTACGCGGAGGCACTCAGCAATTTTAAACTTTTAATCATCAAGTTAAGTTCTTTGGGGGATATAATTTTATCTACCCCGGGCCTGCGGGCGATCAGAGAGAAGTTCCCGCGCTATAAGATCAGTTTTTTAGTGGGAGAGGAAGCTAAGGAAGTCTTGCTGCGCTGCCCTTATATAGATGAGTTGCTGGTCGTTGACCTTAAAAATAGAGATAAGGGGTTAAAAGGGTTATTGGCGATCGGCCGGGTATTAAGAAAGAAGAATTTTGATTTAGTCATTGACCTGCAGAATAACCGGGCGAGCCACTGGCTTTCTTTTTTGTCTTTATGCATTGAGCGTTACGGTTACGATAACAAGAAGTGCGCCTTTCTACTGAAGCATCGGATTAAGGACGATAAACCCGCCATTGATCCGGTAACGCACCAGTTCCGGCTATTAAGGATGCTGGGGATAGATTTAAAAGATAGCCATTTGGAGTTGTGGCCCGGCAAAAGTGATGATGAATATGTGGAGAATCTGCTGAATACGGAGTGGTTGAGCGCCGACCAGAAGATCATCGGGATAAACATTAGCGCCAGTAAACGCTGGCTCACGAAATGCTGGCCTCAAGGACATATCGCTAAATTATGCGAAGAATTGGGCTTAAGAAATATGCGCGTGGTCATTACCGGCACGCAGGATGATACAGCCGAGGCAAATGCCTTGATCTCCATGGTGAAAAATACTAAAATTATCAATGCCTGCGCCAAGACTAGCGTTAACCAGTTAGCTTGCCTGATTAAACATTGTTCTTTATATATCTCGGCGGATTCTTCGCCTTTGCATATAGCCGCGGCAATGGGCGTGCCGGTAATCGCATTTTTCGGGCCCACTGATCCGGCCAGGCATATGCCTCCGGCTAGAAACGCCCTGGTTATCAAAAGAGACCTGACCTGCAGCCCTTGTTATAAGCCAAAATGCCGGCATAAGAGGTGTATGCACCTGATCAGGGTCGAGGAAGTATTAGCCGGCATAGATAAAATGTTGCAATGAATATTCTCCATATAACCAATCATCTTGATGTCGGAGGTATAACCAGCTACGTATTGACTCTGGCCGGCGGCTTGAAAAAAAGAGGGCATAACGTATATGTCGCTTCTTCAGGGGGAGAGCTTCTGGGAAAATTTAAAGAAGCCGGGGTAATTTATATCCCCATAGCGATAAGGACAAAAAAGGAGATCAGCCCCGGGATAATTTCTAGCGCCATTAAATTATCTGGTATAATCAGAAAATATAAGATTGATATAATCCATACGCATAGCCGGACCACTCAGGTCCTAAGCTGTCTCCTGCATAAATTTACCGGGCGCACGCGTATTTTCACCTGCCACGGATTCTTTAAGCGCAGGTTCTTACGCAGGATTTTTCCCTGCTGGGGAGAGGGGATAATCGCTATAAGCGGGCAGGTAAAGGAACATTTGGTCAAGGATTTTAAAGTTCCGGATAAGGATATTGTTGTAATAAATAACGGAATAGACCGGGATAGGTTTAAGGCGGTAGCCTCAAAGCCAAAAATCCAGATGAAGAAAAACCTGGGGTTAAGCGACGGGCCGGTAATAGGGATTATTGCCCGGCTTTCGGATGTGAAAGGGCATAAATATCTTATTAGCGCTATGAAAAAAGTCCTGGAAAAATACCCGGCGGCCCAGTTACTTATTGTCGGCACGGGAAAAACGCAGAGGGATTTAACCGGATTAGCCGGCAGCTTAGGGATTGGTAAAAGCGTATTTTTCCTTCCGGAAATTGCGGATACAATAGAGGCGTTAGCCGCGACAGATATATTTGTCATGCCTTCGCTCCAGGAGGGATTGGGCCTGGCGCTGATGGAGGCCATGGCCTCCGCCTTAGCGGTCATCGGTTCAAATGTCGGCGGGATTAGGACCCTGATCCAGCCCGGGCAGAACGGTTTATTAGCCAGCCCGGCTGACAGCGAAGAATTGGCTGGCGCAATTTTGACATTACTTAACGACCCTTTAAAAAGGGCGGAACTGGGTAGACAAGCGCAGATTTTCATCCAAAATAATTTCTCTCAAGACAAAATGGTCCGGGAGACCGAAAAGGAGTACTTAAGGTGCTTAAACGTAGAAGATTAGTTTTTCTTGGGGTAGTATTTCTTATGGGCATATTATTTTGCGCTGCGTTTTTGCGCAGCCGCTATAACGTGCCTATACTTATGTACCATTCTATTAATCCCAAGTCCAACCCTGCTATCGAGCTTTTGGTAGTCAAACCCGAAATATTCCGGAGGCAGATGCGTTTTTTTAAAAAGCATCATTATAATGTCGTGCCCTTAAGCTCAGTCGCCGATTTAATCAGGGATAATAAAAAAATCCCTCCCCGGACAGTCGCCATAACTTTTGACGACGGCTATAAGGATAACTATACTTACGCCTTCCCTATACTTAAAGAATATAACTTTCCGGCGACGGTATTTGTTATTATCGATGAAATCGGCAGGCCCGCCCAGGACAGGCTCTCCTGGGATGAGATAGCGCTTATGCAGGAATCAGGACTGATTACCTTTGGTAGCCATACCCTTACGCATCCCTATTTTTCGAAGGAAGTTTCGCCGGCAACCCTTAAAAAAGAAATCCGGGATTCCAAGAAGATATTGGAAGAAAAGCTGGGGAGGAAGGTGGATAGTTTTGCTTATCCGGTAGGCCGGTTTGACTCAAGGAGCAGGCAGGAGGTTATTGATGCCGGTTATCGCCTGGCTGTAGCGAGTAACCCGGGTAAGGCCTTCTCCGACAAGGATATATTCGCCCTTAAGCGATTGAGAATCTCCCGGAATTGCTCCAATTTATTTATTTTTTGGGTAGAGACAAGCGGTTATTATAATTTTATGCGGGAACTTAAACGCAGGAAATAATGCCGGAAAATAAAAGGATCCTTATTTTTAACGTCAACTGGCTGGGGGATGTGCTTTTCTCCACGGCGGTAATCCGGAATGTCCGGCGTAACTTTCCGGGGAGTTTTGTCGCCTGCATCGTTCCCAGCAGGTGTTATCCGGTCCTGAAAGGAAACCCGTATCTGGATGAAATTATCATCTTTGACGAAAAAGACCGGCATAAAGGGATTTTCCAGCAATTGGATTTTGTGCGCGTGCTTAAAGAAAAAAAATTTGATGTAGTTTTCCTTTTGCACCGCTCCTTTAGCCGCGCGCTTATCTGCCGCCTCGCCGGCATACCCGAAAGGATAGGCCATCATACCAAGAAGAGAGGATTTTTGTTGACCAAAAAAATTATGCCTCCCCGGAGGGATTCGCTGCATCGCATAGACTATTATTTGAGCGTAATCGAAAAGGCCGGATTAAAAGTTGAAGACCGCTATACGGAATTTTTTGTCAGCGAGGAAGATACTGCTTACGTGGAAAATTTCCTGGATAAAAATTCGGTGGCCAGAGGCGATTTTATCGCGGTAATCAACCCCGGGGGGAACTGGATGCCCAAGCGCTGGCCCAAAGAATACTGGGCAGAGCTGGCGGATAAATTAATCGAGGAATTCGGCGCAAAAGTGATTATCAGTGGTTCGCATAATGACTTGTCGCTCTGTAGGGATATCCAGGGAAGAATGCTGCATAAACCGCTCATTGCCTGCGGCGTCTTTAACCTCAAGCAACTGGGGGCCTTGGCGAAAAGAGCGGATTTATTTATTACTGCCGATACCGGCCCTTTGCATATTGCTAATAGCCTAGGCGCTAAAAAAATAATCGCCCTCTTTGGCCCCACTACCCCCGAAATAACCGGGCCGTATCCAGCAAAGAACGTCAGGATTTTACAGAAAGATGTCGGTTGCGTTATCCCCTGTTATGCGGTGCACTGTAAAGATAACCGCTGTATGAAAGCCATTAAACCAACCGACGTGCTCAGAGAAATAAAAAACTAAATGGTCAATAAAATTTTATTTATTTCCTTAAGCAATATCGGCGACGCGCTGCTTAGCCTGCCGGTATTGGACCAGCTGCGCGCAAATTTTCCCGCAGCGCAGATCACGGTCTTATCCGGAGAGCGGCCCAGGGAGATATTTGAAAGCAACCCGGCCGTGCATAGATTTATCTTATTCGATAAAAAGAATACAGCGTGGGAAAATATCAAATTATTTAATAGTTTAAGGAAAGAAAAATTCGATTTAATCGTGGATCTGCGCAATAGTTTCCTGGGCGCGATCCTTCCGGCCAGGTATAGAACCTCGGCTTGCTTAAAAATCCCCGCTCACCTCAAGCACATGAAGGAGAGGCATCTTTACAGGATTAAAGATATAGCCAAGATCAAAACTTTGCCTGTCTCGGTTAAATCGCTCTATTCTGCCCCAAAGGACAATGAGCGGATGGAAAGGTTATTCAAGGAAAATAATATCGGCAAGGATGACAGGATCGTCGTGCTCTCGCCGGGCAGCCGCAGCCACACCAAGAGATGGCCGAAGCAAAGGTTCGCCGAGTTAGTTAGGAAGTTAAGGGAAGAATTCCCGGTAAAGATAATCCTGATTGGGGACAAGGGGGACGTAGAAACCAATAAATATATAACTAAAGCTGTGGGCCTGGCTATTTTAGATTTGGGCGGCAGGACGACATTAGGGGAGTTGGCTTGTTTATTAAGGAAGGCCAGTCTTTTAATTACCAATGATAGCGCGAACTTGCATATGGCCAGTTATCTGGATATTCCGGTAATCGCTATATTCGGGATAACCGATGAGGAGAAATACGGCCCCTGGTCAAAAGATTCTTATGTCGTAAAAAAAGAAATATCCTGCCGGCCCTGCCAAAAAGCACAATGTAAATTCGGGACATTAGAATGTATGTCTTTGGTCAAGGTAGATGATGTGTTCGGGGCAGCTAAGGGTATCTTAACGAGCTGTGGTTTGCCCCTTAAGGCTTACGCAAAGCAGAATTTTAAACGTATACTGATTGCGCGCACCGACAGGATAGGCGATGTGCTCCTCTCCACGCCGGTGATCAAGGCATTAAGGGATAAGTATCCGCAGGCCTATATCGCCATGATGGTCTCTCCTTATGCAAAAGATATTGTGGAAGGTAACCCTTATTTAGATAAAGTAATTATTTATGACAAAGACGGAGCGCATAAAAGCTGGCTGAATTCTCTTAAGTTTAGCCGGGGCTTAAAGAAAAAGAAATTTGACTTGGCGCTTATTCTGCACCCGGTTAACCGCGCGCACCTGGTTAGTTTTTTAGCCGGTATACCTAGAAGAGTGGGCTATGACCGTAAGCTCGGTTTTCTGCTTACCGACAGGATCAAGCATACCAAGCAGTTAGGCGAGAAACATGAACTGGAATATAATCTGGATTTATTAAAGCATCTGAATATTGAGGCGCAGGAAAAAGATTTATATATGCCGCTTAAACCCGAATCCGAGGAGTGGGTAAAAGAATTGTTTAAGCAGGAGAATATACATGAGGCAGATAAACTTTTGGCTATCCATCCTGCGGCAAGCTGCCCTTCTAAAGTTTGGCCGGTTGAACGTTTTGCCCAGGCAGCGGATAAGCTGGCCCAGAGTTACGGATTGAAAGTTTTTATTGTGGCCGGGCCCAGAGACTTAAAACTCGCCGAGGCTCTGGTTAAGCATATGCGCTCAAGCGTAATTAACCTGGCAGGAAAAACTTCTGTTTCGCAATTAGCCAGCCTGTTAAAAAGGTGCGCGTTATTTATCTCCAATGATTCCGGGCCGGTGCATATTGCTTGCGCCGTAGGCACGCCGGTAATTTCCATATTCGGACGGAACCAGGCAGGCCTTAGCCCCAGGCGCTGGGGGCCGGTCGGTCGCAAGGATAAAATCCTGCATAAAGAAGTTGGCTGTATTGAATGCCGGGCGCACAATTGCCAGAAACAATTCGCCTGCCTGAAGGCGATCACTGTTGAAGATGTAATCTCTGCCGCGGATACAATTTTAAAATGAATCTGCCCAGGAAAGCTTTCACCCTCATTGAATTGATCATTGTCGTAGTAGTTATCGGCATACTCGCTCTTGTTGCCATCCCGCGATATTTTGCTAACGTAGCCAAAGCCCAAAAAGCCCAGGTGTACGCTAACTTGGATGCAATTAGACAAGCACTGCTGGCTTACTACGCAGTTAATGGCGTTTATCCTACCCCCTGCACTTGGCCCATTATAGTTACTCTTGATGGAGATACTATTATAAATCTGGCTCGCCCCGGTACCAGCATTTGGCAATACGGCTATAATAATGATACCAACGCATGTACTGTAACCCCATGGATGTATGGTGAATATCACCCAAATGGTGGAGCCTACTCATGCCAGTATGGGTTATGCATGGATGGCACAATGCCATGTATGAATTGCTGTACAACATAGATCATCCATATGAGCCGATACAAAACTTGGTAATACATTCCATTCATGCGAAGGTTCATTAACTATAGGCTAACATCCTACCCCAAAACCCCTTGATAAAGCTGGGAGGGGTAGGAGAATAAACTAAATAGTCATGGCTATACCTTTTAAAAAAAGTCTATCACCAAAAGGACATGGTTTTACCTTAATTGAATTGATCATTGTCGTAGTAATCATCGGCATCCTTGCTCTTGTTGCTATCCCGCGATATTTTGCTAACGTAGGTAAAGCCCAGAAATCACAAGCGTATGGCACTCTAGATGTGATAAGACAGGCATTATTGGGTTATTATGCGGTTTATGGAACTTATCCTGTAAATAATGTCTGGCCCATTGTAGTAACTATTGATGGAGAGACTATTATGAGCGTAAGTAATCCTAGCACCGCATCGCGAAGTTATTATCACCAGAACGGCGTAGGAGGAGGCTCGAGTCCTGGTGATGGCTGTTGGGTGTACTTTTCAGACAGGACGCCCTCTTGTTTCTATCAACTATACATAAGCGGGAAAACATTGCAAACATGTACGCCGTAGCCTAAGAAATGGGGTCAGGTTTATTTTATATAAATATAATTCTGGCCTATCTTTTTATAAAATCTCCATCTGCGTAACTTGCTCGCGTCATTTATAAGCATAATTTATTGTTGTCCTTTAGCGGGTGATTTGGCTTGTTTCGGAACAGGGCGTCTGCAGGCCTAGAGGCCGTCCTTGTGAAAAATAAGGCAAGGCAAAACCCGCACAAGGATATGTAAATATCTAGTTGATTTAGCGCCAGATTGTGCTAAAATTATTACTTCGCCATGATTAATCTAAATAAGGTTAAGACATATTCGGTGAGAGAGCGTGCAAGCAAGGTAAATTTAGCGGATTTTGCCCGGATACCGGCTAAACATAAGAGTTTCGCGCGCTTCTACAGTTCTTTGCCTAATATCTTAAAGGCAAAGGAGTTACGCAACGTGGCGAGCGACTTAGTGCGGGCCCGTAAGCAGGGCAAGGCAGTTATATTTATGGCCGGCGCGCACGTGATAAAATGCGGGCTTAATCCGGTATTAATTGAGTTGATTAAAAAGAAGGTAATAACCTGCATCGCCTTAAACGGAGCGGGTATAATCCACGATTTTGAAATCGCCTTGCAGGGAAAAACTTCTGAAGATGTCGCCGAGAACCTAAAAGACGGAAAATTTGGCATGGGTAGAGAGACCGCGGAGTTTATTAATGCTGCGGTAAAAGAAGGCGCTGCCCAAGCGCTGGGTTTAGGGCTTTCGGTCGCCCAAAAAATAGCTGCTTGCGCCTTGCGTTATAAAAATTTGAGCCTTTTATATAATGCTTATAAATATAAAATCCCGGTTTGTGTTTTCGTCGGTATCGGCACAGATATCATTCATCAACACCCTTCGTTTAACGCCGGTTTAACCGGACAGGCCAGCCACCGGGATTTTTGCACCTTAACGGAGAATATCCGTTCTCTGAATAATGGCGGCGTAGTTTTAAATTTCGGTTCAAGCGTGGTCCTTCCGGAAGTATTTTTAAAGGCCCTTAATCTGGCGCGCAACCTGGGCAATAAAGTCAGAGACTTTACCAGCGCGAATTTTGATATGATCTATCAATACCGGTCGCTGCAAAACGTGGTGGTTCGTCCGACGGAATCAAGCGCTAAAGGCCATTATATCATCGGCCATCATGAAATAATGCTGCCGCTTTTAGCGCAGGCAGTAATCGAAAATTTATGAAAAATCTTAAAGGTATAATCCACAGGCTCAATAAAGCCAGGGTACTGGTTATCGGCGATTTGATTCTGGATGAGTATGTCTGGGGTAAGGTAGAGAGGATTTCGCCGGAAGCGCCGGTGCCGGTAGTCTGGGCCAATAAGCGCACGCATATCCCGGGCGGGGCGGCGAACGTCGCTAACAATATCCGGTCATTTGAGGCCGAGGTTTATTTGGCCGGCGTTATCGGCAACGACTCTAATGCCCGGATACTCCTGTCGGAATTAAAGAAAAACAAGATAGATACCAGGGGTATCTGTATGGAGCCGGACAGGTATACGACAGTCAAGACCCGGATCATTTCCGGCCACCAGCAGGTAGTCCGGGTGGATTGGGAGCATACCGAGGCCTTGCGCCGGGAGACCACGCGCAAGATTTTTAATTTCATTAAAAATAATATTGATGATTTCGATGCTATCATTATCGAGGATTATGGCAAAGGCGTGATCAACGCCCAACTATTAGAGGGCGTAATTTTACTTGCCCAGTCCCATAAAAAGATTATCACGGTTGATCCGAAAGAAGACCATTTCCAATACTACCGCCAGGTGACTGCCATTACCCCTAACCGCAAAGAGCTGGAGAACGCGGTAAGGAATTTGAAGATCAAGGATAATAAAAATAAGCTCAAGTTGGAGAGTGATAAATTATTCACGGATAAAGATATTGACCTGGCGGGCCGGCAGATTTTAGAATATTTAGGCCTGGATTCTTTGCTGGTTACTTTGGGCGAACAGGGAATGAAATTGTTTGAAAAGGGTAAAAACCCCACGCATATACCGACTGTTACACAGGAGGTATTTGATGTCTCCGGCGCCGGCGATACGGTAATAGCTACTTTTACCCTCGGGCTTTGTGCCGGAGCGGCTAAGTTGGAAGCTGCGCATATCGCAAATTTCGCCGCGGGTGTTGTCGTAGGCAAGATCGGCACAGCCACCACTACCCGCGCCGAACTTTTAAAGAGGTTAGGTTAAGATGGACGTAATCGGAGTTATCCCAGCGAGATTTTCTTCCACCAGGTTTGAGGGGAAAATTTTAGCCAAGATATCCGGCCAGCCGATGCTGCAGATGGTTTATGAACGGGCAAAACAGGCCCGACTACTGGAAGATGTCATTATTGCCTGCGACCAGGAGTTGGTAGCGGATACTGCCCGGGAGTTCGGGGCTAAAGTGGTTATGACTTCTAAGAGCCACGCCTCAGGCACCGACAGGATCAGCGAAGTGGTCAATCCGCTGGATGTAAAAATAGTAGTAAATATCCAGGCAGATGAACCGTTAATCCACCCGAGTATGATCGATAGCGTGGCAGCCGCGCTTTTAGACG
>Ga0265297_10005822_pt1 | contig 18398 bp, 16 predicted proteins | sample Munlanlwell13791_FD_192502 | JGI IMG/M metagenome (GOLD analysis project Ga0265297, IMG submission 192502) | Leachate microbial communities from a municipal landfill in Southern Ontario, Canada - Leachate well 137-91 | ecosystem: Engineered > Solid waste > Landfill > Unclassified | place...
GCGATATTTGGGATAGCATTATTGCAACTATCGACCAGCATACCTGTTCCGTGGCTAACTGGTGTCGGTGAATAACTATCGATCTCAGACGGCGTAGCACCTGTATTTGCGATTTGATAGACTGTTGGCAGCATTGACCCCGGTGCAACGAGGTTATAGAACGCTTGAACAATAGGATCATTTTGCGGAAGTGTTCGGAACGTTATAAAACCGTCGATAGTTGCCGTCTCGCTAACATCGATGTTTATCGGCTCTTCTGTGCAGACGGTAAGCCGCGATCTCTGATAGGTCAACTCACTATCCATCGTATAATCGGCAGTAAATAGAGCAATTTCGGTTGGATTACTGCCTTTGACTGCTGTAAAGATCAAGCGGAGAACGCCGGTATAGGTTCCAGTTGTCCCAGGATTGACACCGCTTTCTCGCTTAATTTTCGCCAATCTAAAATCATGCCAGTCCTTTGGCGTTGACATATGCAGGTCCCAGATCCATCCATTTGGGAGTTGAGCACTCGTTGTCGAGTTAATAACTCTAGCTTGGATCAGGAATGGGAAGATTGCCTCATGGCCGATGCTGATGCTTAGCGAATCAAGGGTCTTCGCAAGTATTAGTTGTCGGAGAGTAATATCCGCCATTGGGCGGTTCATTGCCTCGTAGTATACTGGATCTGTTGGTGTGATCCAGCGAACATTTAAGGTCGAATCAGAGGTTAGTGCCTGGAAAAGATTACCAGGTGCAACCGTTGGGACCAGGCTAGGATTGATCGTCGGCATATGCTCTCTCCATGTTAAACAACACTATCTTTGATGGTTGATTTATACCAATTTAGTTTCATGCGACCGTAATATACTATTACGATTCTCGCTGTTGCATCGCTCGTCCGCGTCAAATATTTCACCTACAAATCTACCAAATTCTCTTGGTACGGGGAAAGGACGCATTATTCCTCCGCCATGACGTCTTTCTAGACTACAACCGTCATGTATTAGGATCTTGTCCTTGATGATTGGCCATATTCTTTCGAACAAAAACTTCTCGTCGTCGCAATACAGACCACTCATGTTCCATTTACTTACGGCGTCGGCCATAGAAAATTGACATGTCAACCCACCAAAAGCACAGCAGATGATAGGATTATTATGCGATGGATGATCCCGCATTGCATGATATGGCAAGCCAGATTTTATCCAATCATCTACTGCAGCCCTTTCTCTATAGTTAAGTCTGCTATCCAAGTCCCTTACCATCCACCTGGTATATCCTGGATCGTCGGCTGCAAATAGCCTCCAAAATGTCCCTGATTGATTTGGTAGTTGCGGCTGCAACACCAAATCAACATTCAATTTTCGCAAAGCATCTAAAATAGTCTGCGGAATCGAATTATCATGATAAATTCTTACCACCCATCCTGGATATATTACTTTGGCTAGTTTAGCATTTTGAATGGCACCTTGGCAATATTTTGGGTTGTTACCTCCAAATAAACTATATGCTATAATTCCACAATCAATATCACTTTTGGCCGGTATTCGACATTCTTCGATGCTAGAATGTGCTACTGTTCGCATTGGACCAACAAGAGTTTCACCTCTATTAGCCATATTTGGATCGCCGTGTAGATGCCATGCCATAATTGTCTTGCATGGGTTTATGAGGCTATATCCAGCATTTTCTAACTCCCAGCATATCCTGCTATCGCATCCCCAAACCCCCATTGGCCAATCGGCAGATGAAACTGGCCTTACTTTACCTTGAACTATCCAGACATCCTGCGTCCCGGCACCCCATTCCATGGCTGATGGAGTATTCTTATGCACCTCATGTCTTGTTAAAGCGATGCAGATATTGTTTAAATTCAAGCTCCGCAATTGGCCGATAGTGTCATCGAAATAGATGTCTGAATTGGCAATTATATTTATGTCGTATGGAGATCTACAGTACTTATTAACCAACTCGAAATATTGGCCAAAGGTTGGACGATTATAAAGATTATTCTTGCAATCGATATTTTCCCAAATGACTTTCTTCAGCCGCCTTACATCCACACCAAATTTTGATATATACTGAGCTTCTTCGTTAGATGTCTCAGGTGCAATGTTCATTCTATCGGCAACCCGCGACTGCCCAATTATTACTACGCGGTCGATAAAACATTGTTGTATATTCTTATTTATGCAACAATCAATCTCGATTTGTCTTTGTCTGTTCCGATGCGACCAATGGTTTGTAAAAAGCGTAATCATATCGCCTTCCTTTGTTGGTATTATATTTTACATCTTTTGTTAGCTGTAAATAGCATTATTAGCTAGCATCAAAGATACTCAGGGAATTAAGTATAATGTCGTTCGAATTCCAAGGAGCTGATCGTGGATAAGCTTTACACAGTTCACAAATATTTTAATCAAGCATGCTCTGATGCTGGAATTCGGTCTGAATTGCTTGTGAGCGAAGATGACGTCCGAGTTGCACTTGTCAAGCAGCCATTAACCAAGATAACCGAGGGGCTTCGAAAAGCTGCTATGGCAAATGGAATTATCGCAGAGGCGAGAACCACACAGTCTGGTACGTTGGTAATTATGACATCTAACCCTAACCTTAGTGTGTCGTCTATAGCGAATACTACCGAATGCAAGTTTGGTAAGTTCTACAGCAGCCTCAACGAAGCTTTCGATAAGCCGTGGGAGAAAGACGAGGAGGAAGAAGAACCGGAAAAGAAGCCAGAAGAGAAGCCAGAAGAGAAGAAAAAAGACTGGAAACCGGATGAGGATGAGCCGCCACGTGCTAAAGATCGATTCTTTGAAGACCACGAAACAAGGCTTGCTAAGAGTATCGATGAAGCTTTGGATGGTATTGCTGTCCCCGATGGCGCTGCACAACCTGGGGTTGGCGTCAAGATGCTCAATAAGGCATTGGCTGCTAAAACCAGATCGGGTTTGACGCTCAAGGACGCATTAAAGAAGCAAGGGGTCACATGGCATGTCGCTGAACCCGGTTCGCATGTAGTCGTCTTCAAGGGCAAGAATGGCGATGAGAAATGGCGAGTAGAACCCATGACACTCTCTGATACGAAGGTATTTGAGAAGACCATGGAGGCTCTCTGGTCCGTGGCGTTGGGTAAGGCACCAAATGCCAAAGAATTAGAATTAGATGCAGCTAAGCAGCGTGCTAAAGAGCTGAGCGATCACCAGAAAGAAATTTCTGGGCTAGTAGATCAAATCACTGGAAAATACGCACCACAACCAGTAGCAGGGGATAAGAATGCCGCCGTCGCTCCCAGATAATAGACTTCGATTCCCGGCACCGCTCATTGATTTCGCCGCCGAAGTTGGCCTGACTGGGCAGGACCATGAGCATTTTCCGTATCCTGACGCGCAGCCGCGATGGGATTGGATGCTTATGTGGTATATTAGTCTCTTGGCTAACCAGGCATCTTATGAAGAGCCATTGCAATATCGCGATGGTACGCTATGGTTCGATTTGAACACGCTGACATTGAAAATATGGCGAAGTAGTCTAGAAAACATAACCGGCTCATGGATGAGCTTGGGTAGTGTTATAGACCTTGAGACGATATCTGGTATTCCGATCAAGCTTAGCGATTGGTATACCACCACAAATAACAAGCTTTCGGGTGCTTCTCCACAGATCACTTTTAGCGGCAGCGTGGCATCGGCGTCGGCAACAGAGATTCCGATCCCGGTGACTTTGCAAGGCAACATCGATACGTTCAAAACGAGACCGTTCGTTTACATCAATGGTACATTGGTTGACCCAAGGCAGTGCGAATATTACACAACGACGTCGATCAAATTGGTAAATCCGATACAATTAGTTAAAGATGACAGATTTACCGTTGTCATCATGAATATTTTACCAGCAAACTTCTCAATCCCGGACGTAGTGATCTAATGATTACCGTACTATTAGCAATCGACGGCATTGCGTTTTTAGTCGTTTTGGCGATTTTGAGCATCGTCTTCATTATTTTATCTGCTGTGGATGAGCCGAGCCCACAAGGTTCCAGTATCGTCCTGTTTATTACGCTGATTTTAGCTGCATTGTTCACAGAAATCGGTCCTGCGACACTAGCCAATCCATGGATCGCCGCATCTTATGTTGGCGGTTATTTCATTGTTGGTTGTGCCTATTCAATTTTTTTGCGTTGGCCTCTCTATCTATTTGGTTTGCGTAAGGAAGCGAAAGCAGCTAGAGAAAAAATATTAGCGAGACACGGGATAGAATACTCTGATCTTACAAAGAATAAAGCCGCACTAAAGGATTGGATATCGAGTGTCTATGAAATAGGCAGATATTGTGGGATGCGTGTTAACGATGATGGCGTTATGACCCCGCCGCAATATCACGACAACAAAGCACGGTTGCTGACGTGGGCGATACTCTGGCCATGGAATGTGTTGTGGGTTTGTGTTCGCAAACCAATTATTTGGATTTTTGAAGAGTTGCTTAATTTGCAAATCCTGAAACGCATTTCTCAGGCGATGTCGAACTGGATGTTCAAGGACTTCAACAAGTAGTGGACGATCTACCAGAGCGCGTCCTGTACCTAGACGATGAAAGATATGATATGGAAAACGTCATAAGCCTCAATGAATCGTTCGGCAACATTTATGCCGGTAAGATCGAAATAATCGTCAAGGACAAGCATGGTCGAGTACTTGAACATGTTTGCGACCACAATATCGTCAAGATCGGGGCTAAAGAAATATTAGCCCATCGTCTGCCATATGAAAAGATTTGGGACCCGAATGCGAGCAGCGGAGCAGGCGATTGGGTTTCTAGCGGGCTTAACGCAGCAGACTACGCACCGAAATACATCTTATTTGGTGCGTCATTCGATCCAGTTACTCTCGCTGCACTCGATACGATGGACCCGCGATACTACACCACAGATCCAATTACAGGTCTGACGGTTCCGATTACTTTGGGCGTCGGTGCGGAATATGAAGGCGGTCTTATTAACGCTATTCCGATCTCTGACCCAGGAAGGCCGTTAAAGAGAGTCGAACAGATTTTCTTCCAGGCGACATATCAGCCAGCTGGAACGCCATTGATGCAAGATGACGTTCGTGCCATGAACAATATCGTTGTATTCGAAACAACACTTACGAAGGACGAATACAACGGATTTGGCTTGACCGATACAGACTATTTCACCATCACAGAAGTAGCGCTCGCCGGTGGCAAGGAACTCGGTAATGATGATGTCGGTCAGTGTGAGTGTGATCCTAAAACACTGTTTCTGCAGGGTAAGCCTGACGGAACACCGATAGGTGTCAACGCCAGCGGTACATCAACAGTATCTGTTGCTGTTCAAGACTTGTCATATTCTGATGTCGTTGGTGTTGGCGACCAGATCAAGTTAGTTGCGGCTGATGGCTCGACACTACCACAAATCAACGACCATTATTTGGTGACATCTAAATTGGTCGGCGGTAGCGATATTGGGCTAGATCGCACGCCGGTTGATCAAAATGGCGATCCAATTGTCGGCGTAGTTGGAATATTTAGAGACTCGCTACGTATATTCTCGCACCGCATCCTAAAAACGCCGTTCAAGAAGAGTGCTGATTTTATGATCGTCGTACGATGGTCCATAATAATGAATTGATGGTATATAAAGGCAAGGAGCCTTTATGCCGTCTGGAAAACCGATAGATTGGTCTCAATATGACACTCTTATAGCTACTTATCTGCCATCTCTTACTATAAAAGAGTTTGGTGAGAGATATTTACCCCATATATGTGCTAGAGCTATTGGAGTGCGTGCTAGGCAATTGGGCATTGCTCCGGTTAAATATTCTCCAACTAGAAAACATCGCAGCGCTATTGCAACTTTCAAAACGAAAACAGCAACATCAGAGCAGATAAGTTATATTAAAGCGCATGCGAATAGGATATCTAGAGTCCAAATTGCGTCAGACTTAGGAATATCATTCTATCTGGTGAATAAAATAGCTAGAGAGAATGGTATAATATTCGATAAACAAAAATCTGCAAAATTTCAGGCAGATGCTAGCAGGAAACATATTAGCAGAGCTACCATTGCGTCTTCTGCTAAATGGAATGATGGTGAATTCAAAAATCGGCAATCGCAACTAATTGCTGATCGCAGCAGAGTGTTATGGCAGTCAGCGTCTTATCGCTCTAAAACGATACCTGCGATTACTACGGCATTAGCAAAGCCAGAAGTTCGTAAAAGGATATCATTAAGTTCAAAATCATCATGGCTTGACGATATATATCGCAACAGAATGGCAGAAGTCAGGGCTGCGCAGTCTGGTCATCCTTCGCGAATTCAAGATATGCTGTATGCCCTTCTAGATGATTTGCACATCAACTATTTTAAAGAAGGGCAGAACACAAGAATAGGTTATTTTGTGTTTGATTGTATAGTCCCAAGTAAAGGCTTACTAATTGAATGTCAGGGAGATTACTGGCATTCTTCGCCTGAAGCGAAACAGCGAGATAAAACAAAATTCACATATATCGCTCGATATTTTCCAGAATATGAAATCATGTATGTTTGGGAACATGAATTTTATTGCAAAGATCGTGTTCTAGATCGATTGAAATTAAAACTTGGGCTGAGCGTAGAGACTATAAACTTCGATTTTTGCCAGCTTGATGTTCGAGAGGCTAACATAATTGAAGTAAGGGAATTTTTAGATCTTTACCATTACATCGGTAAAGGGCGAGGAGGTAAAGCATTTGGTGTTTATCTTGGTAATCAGATGATAGCTTGTGCCGTTTTCAGCCCTCCACTGCGCCAGAACACAGCAGGGCAATTTGGGTTGGTTGATGGTGAAGTTAGGGAGCTATCCAGATTATGCATTCACCCATTATACCACAAGAAAAATTTTGCTAGTTGGTTTATAAAACGAATACTTAAACAAATCGATTGTAAACTTGTTGTAGCTTATGCAGATACAACAGTAGGACACCAAGGAACAATTTACAAAGCTGCCAACTTTCAATTGCATCACACAGTTCCCGCAGACTATTGGTACGTTGATATAAATGGATATGTGATGCATAAGAGAACATTGTACGGAAAAGCGAAGAGCCTAAATATGACTGAGCGAGAGTTCGCAGAAGAAAAGAAATATTCTAAGAAGTATGGCGGTGAAAAGTTATGCTATACTTATAGGCTGCGTTAAGCCGCATTGACAAAGGAGGCATGTTGTGTTTTAATATACACAATAAGATCCGACACTGGCTACGCCGATTTGTGTCTGTGTGGCCGCTCTTTCATTCATGGAGGGAACTAATGAATAAGGAGTTGCAACGAGGGCCTGCTCAAAGCAATTGCGAAACTTATCAAAATCTTACTCAATCAATTCCTGCTAGTATTCGCTTTGTGTCTGGTCGCGATTTTCGACAGATCACAGCCATAGAACGCAATAGTTTTAAATATCCTTGGACTACTAAAGATCTTCATTCTAAGCTATGCGAAGATCATGTTGTTTGTTACGTTGTCGAACATGATGGATTTATTGTTGCTTACGCTATAATTCAGTATTACAAAGATCATATCGAACTATGTAATCTTGCGGTCGACAAGCCTTATCGTCGACGCAAAATAGCTTCTCTAATCATTAATATGCTCAAGATAAAGGCATATCTTGAGTCTAAGGACTATATTTCGGCATATGTAAGCGAATACAACACAGAAGCACAATTATTCCTGGGCGAAAAGGATAATGGATTTCTAGCAAGGGAGGTATTACGAGATTTTTATTCTGAAGGGCATAGTGCATATTATATGGAATTCAAGCTTGCTTAGACAAATATAAAACGGTCCGGTAAAGTGTCTGTCTAATACAAGGAATCAACCTATGCCAGCCGTTAGCAAAGCACAACAGCAGTTTATGGGTATGGTGCACAAGTATAAGGAAGAGGGCGGGAAAGCCTCTCCGCAAGTCAAGAAAGCCGCCAAAGGCATGAGTGACAAGGCGGCAAAAGATTTCGCTTCGACAAAAACGAAGGGCCTTCCGAAGCACGTCAAGAAAGAGTCTTTTGAACAGAAACTCACAGCCGCTCTATTTGGCTAATTATGGCGGAAGATTATTGTCAGGTAATACGCGACGAATTTCAATTGCTTGACAAGCGCAACTCGGACCAGTTAAGCAATTTCTTTGTCCGTTATAGGTTCTTCAGCACGGACGATTTTGCGCAGGTTCTATCTGTGAGCGGAAAGTATATTAGAAAGCTCAAAAACAGAGCCAATCTTATACGCAACACTTGCAAACGCCGTGTAGCTAAAACAATCAAGGTTTTACCTGATATTCAGTTAGAGCCTGGCTGGGATTGTGCTGAATGGTGGCGGCACTATTACCAATTCTACGGCATACGCGTCTTGTCTAAGATCACGCATTTCAGTATTCCTACGGTTCGGCGCAAACTGCGTAAGCATAACATCCGTATACATGCGAAGGGAGAAAGGTTGTCTTCAAATCCGTGTTGTAATTATGAATGGCTGTATAAGCATTACGTTGAAAAGCATTGGACAATTCCGAATTGTGCCAAAGCCGCTGGCGTATCGAATGACAGCATTACGACTTGGCTAAATCGATTTAAGATTCAGGTAAGAACTAGAAATGCACCGAAGGTGGGCTTACCCTGGAATAGTACCGATGTGGGCGAAGCTCCTTGCGTCACAGTTGGAGCAGAGTGATATAGTCAAGATTGTATATCTGGAACAAACTCTTGTTCAAGCTGTCTATAAAACTGGCATCCGCGAAACTTATAATTTCAAGATAAAACGACGTAAGAAGAAGCGGCCAAATAACCACTTCAATGTCTCACCGCGATCTGCTGCGATACGACATGAGATTCCGATATTTAAGGAATTTCGCCATGATCCGTTAGATGATTCGCCTACTTATCATTGGTGCTTAAACCGCAATCATTTTAACGAATCGACACTGTTAGAGCGTCGAATTGCATTCCATCGACTTCTGCGAGAGATCCTGAACACAAAACCAGAGCCAGATTGGTATCCATATGAAATCCTCGAAGAAGATTGGCAGCGCATGCTGGAGTATCCGGCTGAGAAATATATGCGCAATGGTGCGCTAGTGTGTTTCCCAAATGGTAAATCGCCACCTTTTCACTACAGGATACCTGAGCATTTCTTCAATCCTGGTGGCAATCATTCTGGTCGAACATTATGCTGTGCGTTGAGGCTCGTTTGTCGCAAGAAACGGTTGCGTATAAACTCATCAAACGTTCGAAAAGCTGCTCGATGGTATAGCAGGCGAAGGGTTATCAGCCCGTTGCTTTATTGTGCTTTGTTTAAGGCTTTGAAAATCACAGGGCCTGTGGGTGATTTGCATCCTGGACTAGGTTCAAAGGCTATTGCTTGTGCAATAATGGGACTGCCATATTATACGGTAAAAGATGACCGCTTCCAAAGAGCACTTGATCTTGGGCTATCTAGTCTGACAAGAGCAGATTTTGGTTGGTTGGAAGGGCAGCAAGTTGATCTACTAATATCTGACGATAATTTCAATAGTTTTCAGATGCCGACTGGTGATATACTAAATCAAGCTCGTAAATTGTTATGTTATGCTCCAAGAGACGATAGACGCACTCTGACAGAGCAATATAATCCGAGTGTCACTTTGCAATTATTCAATGACGCATTAGACAAAACGCTTCGGAACCCGAACTATCTGTTTCTATGGTAGGTATGGTATGAAGATATTGGCTTTATATATGACCTATTTTAGATTGCCAGATGATTTTTCTGGCAATGTGTCCGACGCACTTAGAGCAATGGCAGATTATCGCGATAGCGTAGCCAATACCTCTAAACAGAAGCCGATGCTGCCGTTGCATACTCCATTATCTGAGGCGTTCGGGTTGATGTTTGATGAATTCATAGAGGAGACACAAAATGGTAAGAGATTAGTTGGAATGATTCAGCTTAGCGACTTCGATCAGAAGGTAAAAATTGCAGACCTGTAATTCTACAAAAATACTTTGTACAGTCGCCCCGGCTGGTGAGGCCGTTTGAATGTATAAATTATCGCAAGAGTGAGTCACTATGATACCAGCCACAGGATCAATATTTTTCAGAGATGACTATGGCACATTGTATTGGACAGAGTGGGAGACATTAGATGTAGATGGCGTCCAGATAGTGGATTATACCACTATCACGAAGATGCCGTACGTTTGGGGCGATATGCGGACCTACGATGTTAGGTTCGTCGTTAATAATTCTTCAGCTACTGTCCGGGTACAAGCACCTAATGCCGACGCAGCAGAACAAATAATTTATGCTAGATACTATTGTTTCCAGGTCGTAATAATATCTGTCACTGAAGTCGATATGGGCATCGATTATGGCAGAATTGATATGGATACGAAGAATGTCTATCGACGCGGGATTTGTACAGTAGAGCGACAAATTATCGAGCCAAGTGCACTTGGTTATATTGGTTACATAGTAGCAGAAAACAGTTCGCAATCTAAGTGCTACTTTAAAACAAGCTTCAACTGTAGTATTGCGCCGACAGATCAGTTTAAATACCATATGGACAACGCCGTTTCCGGCTATGAATCATCACCGGTAATGGTTGGCCCTAGGTTTACTAATCCTGGTGATCCTGATTATGCATGTGTCTTTCAGTGGGTGTTGCCTGATGGTAGCCTTCGACCGGTTTGCGATAAAGAATCATTTTGGTTTGTTGATGTATGGGGACCCGATACATTAATCCTGCTGTCGCCAGCACCATGTCTGTCGCCGTCACTATCACCATCAATGTCTGCGTCTCTTAGTCCATCATTATCATTATCTCCGTCCGCTAGTTTATCGCCATCGCTGAGCCCGTCTTTATCACGGTCTCATAGCCCATCGGTTTCAAGATCTCCGAGCATGTCATTGTCTCTTTCGCCATCACTCTCTAGATCACCATCGCCGTCATTGTCACCATCGATGTCATTGTCGTTGTCGCCGTCGATGTCTAGATCGATGTCGCCATCTCCGTCTGTTTCATCGTGGTTGTCTAGATCACCATCACCATCATTATTGTCGCCGTCATTATCGCCATCGACATCGGTTAGTAAATCGCCATCGATATCGTTGTCACCGTCGACGTCTATTTCGCGATCACCTTCTATTTCATTATCACCATCTACTAGTTTGTCGCCGTCTCCGAGCATATCGCAATCACCATCTACTAGTTTGTCGCCGTCTCCGAGCATATCACAATCACCATCAATTAGTTTGTCGCCGTCTACGAGCATATCACAATCACCGAGTACGTCGTTCTCACCATCGCCATCGCTATCGCCATCGAGAAGTCTTTCACCCTCAACATCAATATCACCATCAGTAGAGCCATCGCCAGAGTTAACAAGCCACGATTATGTGATGACGCGTGTTGCTGATGCACTTGATGGCAGATTCGCTGTTGTTTGGTCTAATCACGATAATGTGCAAGAATGGACCGGCGGCTTAAATCAACCTGTAGTTATGTTGCAGCATTTCAATATCAATGGTGTGCCGACCACAGCACAAGTTGTAGTACCTTCTTCAGGTGACCCATGGAGCGACGAGCCAGCCATTTCTATGGCATGGGACGGTACGTTTGTAGTTGCATGGAAAGGTGTTGGTGGCGGTCCAGATGACATAGGAGACGTGGGTATCCAAATCAGGATGTATGATGCCAACGCAGTACCGCTTGGCGACCATTATCATGCAAATGCTCTTGAAGACGCATATTACTATACACCAGAAATAGCTATAAAGCCTGGGATGTCTGATAAGAGCTTCGTTGTTGTGTGGGCCGAATACATCATGAATCAATCTAACCTAAATCGCCAGATTTTTGCACAGCGATTTAATGGTTCTGGTGTTAAAGTTGGTGCAACCAATTTTCAGGTTAACACTTATTCAACCAGTGTATACACAGCAAGTTATCCAGATGTCGATATGGCAGACGATGGAAGATTTGTTGTAGTATGGCAGGGCTATAGTGACGAGAGTGATTATGGCGTATTTGGTAGGAGATTTGATGCTAACGGCAATGCACAGGGTAGCGACTTCCAAGTAAACACAACATGGGTAAACATGCAAGAGCGACCAAGAGTGGCGGTCGCCCCTAACGGCAATTTTGTTGTAGTTTGGCAGTCATACGGTACTGATGGGAGTGGCTATGGGGTCTATGGCCAGCGATATAATGCGGCAGGAGTTAAGCAAGGCGGTGAGTTCTTAGTAAATCAACATACTCAAAACTACCAAAATTATCCAGATGTTGCTTGTGATCGTTCTGGGAACTTTACGGTCATTTGGCAGAGCTATAACAATCCAGACGATCCGATTACGCAAGACTATGGTATAATCGCACGTCAATATTATGCAAACGGCACTCCTGCTAGTGATGAATATGTTGTAAACAATCCGTATCTTTTACATCGAGGTATCGGAAATCAACTATCGCCTGCAGTATCGCGTAGAAATGGAAGCGGTAAATGGGTTGCTGCTTGGTGTGGACTGCGTGGTATATCTCCGGACGGTGGCGTTCAGAATGTTTGGCATTCACAAGTAAATGGCTCTCCATTGCCGTCTATTGTTTGGAGTTTGTGGTCGCCTACTTCTGGTACCTTCGGACAAGGTACTGTGTTGACTGGCGATTGGACTGGAAGGCATTCTACTTCTGCTGGGTTCTATGAGCCAACATCATCATGCTTTTTCCTGAGAAACTCGAACACGACAGGTACCACAGATATAGGTCTTAACTATGGCCCAGGTAATTGGAAAGCGGTAGCTGGCGACTGGACGAATAAAGGATATGATAGCGTTGGGTTATATAGTCCATCCACTGCTACGTTTTATTTAAAAAATTCGAATACAACCGGGATCTCTGATATTACGTTTGGCTTTGGTGCTGCTGGAAATACTATGGTACCGATAGTAGGCGATTGGACTAATAAAGGTTATGATAGCGTAGGACTGTACGATCCAGCTACATCGGCTTTTTATTTGCGTAATTCTAATACCGCTGGTGCAGCTGACATCACGTTCATATTCGGCACTCCTGGTGCCGGATGGTTGCCTATTGTAGGCGATTGGAACGGTGATGGTAATGATACGATTGGTTTATACGATCCAGCTACATCGACATTCCATCTACGCAATTCGAATTCTGCTGGTGGCGACGATGTAACATTTGTATATGGTACACCAGGATCATGGAAGCCTATTGCTGGTGATTGGACTGACAAGGGCTATGATACGATTGGATTGTATGATTACTCTACTGCAACATTCCATTTACGGAATTCAAATTCTGCTGGCAGTGACGACATAAGCTATGTTTACAGATGTGCGATACGTGTTGGTTGGGATGGATATGGCATGCAGAGCGGTTATACAGTATGCTTATGCGTAACGCCTGGTTTAGATTTCACTAACGCAAGGTGGATTTCGATCGGTGCTATCCCAGCCGTTAATGGGCAGAGTTTATGGTATTGGGATAGATGCGACACGAACGGAACGCCGATCCCAGCAGGTACTTGGTATATTGCTGGCTACGTTTGGAACGGTAGTACTGCTACATATAACCATGCCAGTTCAGCATTCGTTATAAGCTAGATAACTCGCACGCCGCGATGTAGAATAGTTACAAAGATAGCTGGTTTATCAATGGCTGCCGGTTTCTGCCATTCTTGAACTGTGATATTCGCCTTTGGATTGATGTTGACTTGGAACCTAAAGGCTTCCTTCATCTGTTCCACAGTTCCTCTCTTGACTTCTTCACCATTGATGAGAAGCCGCGCACGTTGTGATTCATCTGGATTCACATAATGTGCTTTTGATAGAAATTCATTATTGGCTACAGCATCAGCCAAGATCTTCTCGATGAGCTTGCCTTCGCTTTCGGAGGCCACAGGAATAACGAGGTTGATCGGAAATTGTGGGATTGTTGTTGCGATGGCATCACCTCGTTGTTGACGTTGAATTACAATGGTTATAAATAAAATACACGCCAACGTATTTTAAAAGGTTTACGCAGAAATAACCATCTCCCCTAATTGGAGTTCAATCCATGGACAAATGCAAATGCTGTGCTGTTCCGCCAGCCGTGAAAGATGAAGTTCCGAAGACGGAAGTCCCACAGGTTTCTCCAGAAGTATTGGCACAATCGAAGGAGGTAGACGACCTTCGTGTGCCAATCAGAACAGTTATGTATGTCGAAGTCGGCAACCTTCCTCCGAATGAGGTGCGTGATATTGTCGCCTCATTGACGTCTACGTTGCATCCCGGTCATCCTCATTTCGTTGTGCCACTTCGCAATGGCAAGATGAATACCGACCTCGACTTCGAAGCAGAGATACTTGAGTTTGTTAACTCAATCTGTGAGATTACCGACGACGGCGGAAGTGGTGCAAAAATCGTCTTAAAGGACGGATGCCACGATGTTAATGTGATCAGAGTCAGGATCTGATCACATTGCCAATAGTGTTTATTCGGTGCCCTGTATGATTGAGATGTCTGTATCGATCGAAGATTTGAAAACTCTCGAATCGATTCATAACATCGATGCTGCGAAGGCATTAGCGAAAACAATAGTCGACGAAATAGGTTGCGCATTAAAAGAGCCGGATCAGCTGGCTGCTGATCCGGCTCTTCTTATTTTGAATTTCCGGGGCTAGGCTTCCGGATGGAATGTGCAGGCAAGTACAGCCTTGTCGATCATCGCGGTCAGAGCCGTTAACATCGTTTCGATGTTGGTCGGCAATGACGCCAGTGGTATCTCGGTCGAGTGGCTGACAATTGTGCCGTTCTCGTAGGTGACCGAAACCGGTACTGTTGTGTTGTCGTCCAGCGTGAACGTCAAGTTCAGATGAATTACGACATCGTTGATAGTTCTAGCATCTGCTGGCACTGTGCTCATCCAGGAGAATCCTTCAGACAACCCTACGCCCGCGATGAGGTTGGCTAATGGATAATACCACGCCAAATTGTACATCTCGCCAGTAGCAATCTTGCTTCCATCTTCATCAACGCTCCAAAGTAGATCGTTGACCAGATCGCTAGATTCGATTTGGCAGTGGAAGTTGCCAACGTCGTTGTTGGAGTAAGCAATCACTCCTGAAAGGAAGCCAACTACACTATTAGCCGCTGCCATTGGGATTCTCCTATTGCTGAACGGTCTCTATTATAAGTTTGCCTTCGTTGCGGGGAAACTCTACATTGGGTAGAATCTAGGACTAGGATGACTCAGACGGGTTTAGTGGCGGATATTCCGGAGTAAATCCAGGACTATCAATTGTCACAGGGGAGCCATATCGGCACGATGCTGAACTAAGACAAAGTTCGAACATATTTATTTGACGTTGGAATGGTTGCCCATCTGGATATTCGTCCCAAACGAGCTGGCCATTGAAGGCGAGATCGAAAACGCCGATCTCCTCTTCAGCGAATAAGGTTGTGTCTATTGCCACTTTATCTGGGTTGAAATCGTAGCCATATCTCGTTTCGCCGTCTGAGAATGTATACGGCAAAGCACCATCTTGGTAGTCATGGATTGGGCAGAGCAGCACATCAGCACTTGCCACAGGTGATGTTCCGTTGTCGCATAGCAGAGCAGCACAACCACAATCCGTTCTATATCCATTTGTATAGAGTATGCCGCTGATAAAGAAGAATAGTACATCTGTGCCTGTCGGCATAGATCTGTCGATTTCTAATTCGTTAAATAATTCAGTGAATGTACCATTTCTGTCGAAGTTATCTGGAGTATACGGTTGATATCCGTATGCTGCTGGATAACCATCTATGTAGTCGATGTAATATGGTGCTGTCCCTTGACATTTCGCTGCTGTCGAAAACAATGGAGACGATAGGGCATTTATTACGCTATCGGCAGTTACAGCGTTGATATTGACCACTACATCACCACTATCGCATTCACTGCATACTAAATCTGCCGAATCAAGAGTCATTTTGTACACCTTGATGGTGACATGGCTCTCTGTGGATTCTATAATCTTGGCCGATAAAGAATAGATACTATCAGGTAAGTTTTTTAGCTCAATACCAATTGTGATTGTTGGCAGCCTACTAAAAGTGTATCCATACGACCATCGAACTCCTCCGAGCACATAATCTTTAGCTACTGAAATAGTCGATCTTGATGGTGGTACTACAGTATCCAATGTTATAGCTGGGTTGCCGGTCGACTGAGTAGAATAAATCGAATGCACAACGTCGCTGTCATCGAATTTCTTGTTGGTTCCTAGTATGTGTGAGCCGAAGCTAGGAATATCAGGTTGTAATCCATTTGCAATGATCGTGAAAGGAGCATAATCGAAAACTAGATATTGGTCGCCCGATGTAGCAGTCTCAAGTTTGGCGTGCAAATATGTCGGTTGTTTGCACACTTGTCCATATGGCCCACAGTTTGTACTGTATTGGTCATCCCATGGCTTGGCCGCCCATTTTGGGTGTGTGAAATCAGATTCTAGTTTGTTTATCGTTGCGAACCTCGTACCAGGAAAGTGCATCAATGGCACTTGGATGCCGAGACTACGCCTCTGCAATGCGAGCATATTCTTTTCGCCGCAAGCACTATCTGTTAAATAAGGTCGGTTAGTAAAATGGATATTCTCACCATCAACAGTATCATATCCTCTCAATAACCTTCCGAGGAAGTTATTATTAGTCGATGGCAAATTCTCGCTATATGGTTGCTTCAGTGCTGGCCCTTGAACCGAGTTAGTAAGTTCAGACGTAGCAGGAAATGAGTAATAGATGCCATCTCCAAAATTGATCTTACATATAGTAGCCTGATACTGCTCCGTGCTCACAAGAGTCATTCGACGAAGTAGTTCGTCTTCAACACGGCCTTTGTAGCAGTAATCTGATATACCGTCTAATTTGCAGAATCGGCTTGGAAATGTTGAAAATTCTTTTGTGAATGGTCCATACCCAGAAGCATCATTATTAGTAGAAGCGTCTGCACCAGTTGGATAAAAGTTGCCATGAACAATATTGTCAATCGGTGACAAATCTGTTGTCGATTGACTCGCTATACTTGGTGTGTTCGCAATGGGCGTCGGGTCATATGTAATATTCTGATTCTCTGTGTTCTGACCTGGGACAAGTCGATCTTGGCCGCGATATGTGAATTTGCAACATGGATTGTTGACGTCATCTACACATGGTTTTGTGGGATCACCCCATGCACAGTTGTCTGCTGGCGGTGTCGGTGGAAGTTTTTCATCGCCTATTTGTGTGACTATTCTTTCGATGCATGTCGGGTTAGGTGATTCTATAGTTGGCGGCTTCTCAAGATAGCGATTGACATTAACCCACGCCTGAAACTCTTCGGGAAGATTCGCGAGTATCTTCTTGCGTAGTGCTATGTCCTCTGGTTTATATCCAAGCTCACTCGGATCAACTGAGCAATCGTCGGCCGGGATTGATGGCAAAATAGCTGGTGGTACTTGGAGCTTTCCGGCGTCAATATCCCAGCGTTGTTCTAAATCACCACCAACGCAGAATGGTGTGACCTGATATGTCTCATCTAAATTGGAGTGATAGATGAGAGTGTTTAATAATGAGTGGAATGCTTTGATCTTGAATAAGTAGTCAATCAGGAATTCAAGTATATCGCCACCAATTTGTTCGCCGTTTTGTGTCAGCAGTTGTATATCAAAGCGGTTGCTGTATAGATCCTTAATACTATCAGGAACAATAAGTTCTTCTCTTGTGTATGTGGCGAACGCATAAAGTAAAAGCTCGCTATCAGCAGAACGTGATCCCTTCTGCCCGTATTTGTCGTCAAATTGAATTGCACCGTTAAATGTCAGATGCAATAAGTTGGCATCTCTGTCGATCCTGACACCGCTTGATATAAACGGCGGTTGGTCGCCGGTGGATCGATCATCACCATTGCCGACTGTCGCAGATCTATCAATTACAACTCTAGACCAGCTTACAACACCGGCAGTTTCGTCGTTCAATAGTGATGTTGTTCTGCATATTTTAGGAATACGTGTATATGATACATTGCTTGCGATATTTGCGAATGGTACTGAAACTGTAATATTGGTGTCACTGAGAACCGCCGTGACTGTTCTCTCAGTTTCACCGTTTACAATTACTGTATCACCTATTTCAAAATCGGTCAAGAATAGTGTGCTACTGTTTCCATACAAATTAACGTCTTCATTTGTCGAAACAGTCCCTCTGCCCGGTATCTTCCAATTACCTGGATCGTTGTTGCAGTTAGTTGCAGCAGTTCCAATGCTACATGAGATCTCCTCCAGCCGCTTATATGCTCTACTAGCGTAAGCATATGTTGTCCATTGGCTATCTGATCCGGTGTTGCTTGTATCGTTTTGGAAAGGCACCGTTACAG
>Ga0265297_10005823_pt1 | contig 18396 bp, 52 predicted proteins | sample Munlanlwell13791_FD_192502 | JGI IMG/M metagenome (GOLD analysis project Ga0265297, IMG submission 192502) | Leachate microbial communities from a municipal landfill in Southern Ontario, Canada - Leachate well 137-91 | ecosystem: Engineered > Solid waste > Landfill > Unclassified | place...
ATGCCCTATGGATCCATCAAAGAAGAAGCAATAACTACAAAGGAGGCAGCATGCCAAGGCTGTTTGTGTATACAAGAGTACGTAAGGTAAAGCATGGCTATCTTGTGATTCAGATAGAGCCGCATCCTAAGGGTATGGCTGTAAGTGCATACCCTGTGAAAACTAAGAAGTTTGCGCAGGATCTTGCGGATTCTATTCATCGCAAGAGAGCTGAGTTGCTTTACATAGCCAGAAGGGTAGGTATAGCATGAGTAAAAAGACAAGTGAAGAAAGGGCACATCAAATAGCAGATATATATATGATCTGTGTATTTGTTGTGCTCTTCGGAGCATTAATCTGGTTAATAGGGTTCTATAAACCGCATCAATTCTAAGGAGGAATAAACATGGATGGATATTATGGTATAAACAGAACAGTATCAGTAGGTTATGATAATAGGATGCTTAAGAATCCTGTTGTTTTGGCCGATGCAAAGAGATACTCAATTCTATCACGTAGATGGAATCAGTTGATAGATAATTGTGTTATAGCTATAGCTAAAGGACAGAAGGCTATTCATAGCCGTCTTTTAGCTCAAGCTAACAAAATTGAACCTGAGATGAATCGTATATTTAGGAAATATGATTTATCTAGGTAAAGGAGGTGATTAAGATGGCTAAGGCCATTAAGGTGCATAAGCAATGGTTGTTGGATCAGATAGCATGGAATGAGAAGATTACCCAATGGCTCTTGGTAGTAATGCCAAGAGATCCTAAGGGTGATCTTATCCCATCTATGGATTCTCCAGATTATCTTAAGTATATGGAAGGAGTAAAACTAACTGAACAGGCCAAGCAGTTATTATTAAATGCGCAGGCCGCTAAGGAACGGAGAGTCCAAGATGATACATGGCTATTTGAAGATCAGGATAGGCGTGCCTAATCTGGGCCAAATACAGATGAAGCTGTGATATCCCACATGCCAATGGTATTATCATAGCTGTCTCGGTGAAGTGCTAGTGTGGGACTAGCATGTAATCCGAGAAGAGCTTTTCTGATTTAGCTCATAATCAAATCAGACGAAAGGAGGTGTTAACTTGCAGTATAGGCAAATGGTTGAGTAGATACTCAATCCTGTGATATCTACTAACCTTAACAAAATGGAGGATGATGTGTATCAGCATATCATGAAAACAGGAGTAGCCTTTCTGCTTGGAGGCGGCCGTGGCCAAAGCAGAGCAACCCTGGAATGCTCACTAAAGGGCTGTGTACTAGAAACCGTGAGCTGTACGATTTCTGCGAAAGGAGTATCCAATGAGCAGGAATAAGGATCTACAGGATCTGACTATACGGATGGCTATATCCGGAAGTGAGGATCCTGAGTGTCTCGGTATTCAGATAGAAGATGATTATCTGAAGCGCGAGAAAGAGGAAAACAAACGTGAGGCTGGGTATCCTGTTGCGACAGAGGTACTTGGACGCACGGATGTTGAGACTTCCTTCTGGAAGAGTGACAAGGATATGGAAGCATGTCACACTGAAAGATGGAAGAAGGCAGAGGAGCTTGAAGAAGCTCATCTGGAGAAAGAATACGATGAAGATAGGGTGGAAATTGTTCCATCCAAGCGCATCGTAAAAATCTGAAAGGATGTGCATCATGAGTAAACCAAAGGTAGAGAATAAAGAAGTGGTCCGTAAAGAGATGGCTCTTTTGGACAAGAAAATAGGTGGCAACATATTCGAGACTCGGGTATGTGTTGAGCCCATCTATTCCAAGAAGAACAACAAGACCTATCTTAAGATCACACTGGGTGTGGATCAGGATAAGGTTATCTTTGTTTCGGCCCGCAAGGACGGAAACGGCGTAAGCTGTATGACGGACTGGGATGACTTCAAATATCAGGGTAATAGGCCTGTATTTGAGACAAAGATATAAGCTATAAGTTGTGATGTAACAACAGGATAGACCGGGGTATGCGTACATAGCCCGGAATGGGCCCTGGCCGTATCATGGGCTGGGTTCCCCAATCCCTGGGGTTATTATTACGCCTACGGCGTCATGTTGTTTATTCGTTAATTAGAGTGTATATGAATATATAATATGTTATATATTAGATATATGTTATATATCAGTATAGATATATAGTATATATGTAGAGATATGATTAGTTCTTTCCTTTCAATGTGGCGCAGTAAAAACGAAACAGTATAGTATAGACTTATGGTGTTTTCTGCGTTTGTAGGGGCCTTGGGGCTTAATACAGGGCATCCTGGATTAGCCCGGGGGGAAAAGAAAGATATCTAAAGCCATTCCAGTCTAGATACATATATAATCAGCCGATATTTCTATAGTGGGGACATATGCGCAGTGCCTAAAAAGGGTGTGTATAACCTGTGTATAAGTAACAAAATAGCTGCAATTTCGTTATCATAAATGATTGATATCATTGAGGATAGAACGATAAGTGCTTAGATCTAAAGAGATATTAAGGATATATAACTGTATGCGTATGAAGGACTTAAGGTATTAAGGCCACTGTATAGTTTGCTATCGCAGATAATGTAGAGTATAAAGTATCTATTTCATATCTTAGAACTAATAAGGAGTAACTATGGTACATATAGGCATAGTAGGATGTAGGATCCGTGATACTCAATCTGATTGTGATCTTATAGAGAAGGCCTTACTTAATACTATTGGTAATAAGAGTAAGGATAGATATTGTATTGTTTCTGGCGGCTGTCCAAAAGGAGGCGACAGGTTTGCTGAGTTGCTTGCTACTAAGCATAATATAACAATAAAGATATATCCGGCTGAATGGAATAAGTATGGTAAGAGTGCTGGATATAAGAGAAATACATATATTGCTCAAGATTCTAATATTCTTATTGCTTGTGTTGCCTCAGATAGAAAAGGAGGCACAGAAGATACAATTAAGAAGTATAAAGACTTTCATCCAGATGGATCATTAATATTAGTATAAGGAGATAATATGGATAGTTTAAGATTAATTAAGGAAACTGTAGATAATCTCAATCTTAAAGAGTTATTTGCTTTGCGCGATTCATTAATTAGTGTACAAGCCTTTGTGCATACTGAACTTAATGATCAAACATTGGATATAGTTAGATCAAGAATAAGCGATAAACTTAAGTAAAAAGGAGAGAATATGGGATATTATATTGAAACAGGTTGTTTATCTGGTAAGGCAAAATCAATATGTGATAGATATGATGCTATCATCATACCTCAACCTGAGAGCTTTCATGCGATTCCACCGGATTTAGCAATAATCTGTGTAATAGATAATGGGCCTTTTGAGGCAGCAGGATATTGCTATAGTCCCAGGGAATTCGAAGAGTTCTCTGATCCTATGGATAGCCGTAGAAAGACATGGCTATTAATAGATAAGAAGTTAGCTGAAGATCTTACTAATTTCAATAAGAAGTAACTGTTAAGGAGGCTTGTTATGGCGCGGACCATAAAGGTAACACCATTAGGGTTATCTGATGGCTATGATAGGTTTATAATGAAACAGTATAGACTATTCAAGGCCAAGAAGATAACAGGAATTAAGGTGCCCTTTGAGGGTGATGAAATCATACCAGTTAAAATAAGAAAGAAGGCATTATGCTCAAATATCAGATAAGCCCAAAGACTATTGGGGTCATACTTATAGTTGATGCAGTATTGTCTTTATTTCTTCCGCGGGACAAACAGATATTCTGGCAGATAGGAAGAATAATAAGATTAATTATAGGATTATATTTAATACTAATATAAGGAGGCAATATGCTCAAGATCAAGGTTAAAAATATATTTAAGTATTATACTATATCTAAAGTATATATAGTAACACGAACTGTGGATAATGGTAAACATCCACAAAGTATCGCTTGTTTGACAAGAGATAGTGTTACTGATTATATTGAGGACTCAAGAAAGAAAGATATTAAAGGCAGAGATATTGACTATAATATCGAAGATTTCTATATCTATTCTAAAGATATGCACTTTATAAAATAATGGATATCGCATTAGTAGGACTATGCGGTATTGGATTATTTTATTTAAGTGTAGTAATCTTCATATTTTGGCCGAGGTATAAATGAAGTATCTTTTATTACGTAATATAATAAATATATTTAATAATAAGTATTATTGTATTTATACAGAATTGAAAATAAGTGATATTCCTAAGGAAAATATAGATCCATTTTTATATGTAGATAATTTAAAAGAGGTATAATGTCTGATCATATTGATAATATTCAAGAAATATGTATTAAGATGGTTAAGGATAAAGGATATCCCTACCATATGAAATCACCATTCTGTGATGATTATAAGAAAACACACGAAAATTGTTTTAAATGTGAGTCATGGGAAGGGTGCGATATGGTATTATGCCTAATGATGGTATTCTCAAGATGTGCTGCTTCTCCGGGTAAATTTACTGAAGCAGACAATCTAAGAGATATAGATTTAATCTTGGAGGGTAAAAAAGATAAGGTAGATTATTGTTAGCTAGGGATGCATAGTGAACATGCTAGGTTGCGTCTTACTGCTTGCCGAAGCAGATCGGTTAAGACAAAGCTGAAATTTGCAGAAGTTACTAGACTTCCGTTACCCTTAAGAGGCAACCGGGATAGGGAGTCGCTTTCTAAGCGTCTCTGAAGCCTGTAAAATAGTAGCTGGTATAAATCCAGCCCCTAGTTATTTAATTTAAATAAGGAGGAATAATGTTAAAGCAATTAAAGAAAATGGTATCAGAGGCATTATTAGAAGATAATATAAAGACTGTTAAGTCTATTCTTCTTGATGTATTCGAGAAATTGATCATATCAGGAGATAGTCTTATATTTGTATGCGGATTCTGTATACCTACAAGGATATATGAGAATATGGGACAGTATTATCCCGATGAGAAGATACCCTCTATTAAGTATTTAAGAACTGAAATAAAAGATATAGGCCTTAAAGAAGCCAAGGATATTGCCGATCATTATTGGGCGTACAGAAATGAAAGGGGGTGAGTATAATGAGATTATCAAATCTAATAGCTAAGGCAGAAGATATGTCTTTGCGTGTAGGTAAAGCATTTAAGGCAGGCGGAAAAGCTATGATAGCTGATTTCAAAGGACCTGAGAAGAAAGCTGAGCCTGCAGCTGCATCTGAATCTATGCATAAAGAAGACTAAGAGGTGATCTATGTCTAAGATGAAAGAGCTTTCATTAAAGATAGATGAGATATGTATGGTATGTCAGTCTGAATATCCATGTCATGGATGTACCATAGTAATTAAAGATGGAGATAAGGATATCTCTATTGATGGTGAAACAAGGCAAATAAATGAGGATAAGAATATAATACCAAAGAAAGCGTAGTAATACGCACATTGGTTTTATGTATGGCGACATACATATATGTGTACCTAATCATACAATATTTTGTATGATAACAGTCCGTAAGGACAAGAAAGGAGCCTAAAATGGCTAAGAAAGATGTAAAAAAGAATACAGGAGCCGCTGCGCAGGCACCTGCAGAAGCCGCAGTCCAAGATATTAAAACTACTGTGGTTGAGAAAGCGCGTAGGGATCTGGGTTTCGTGGATTACACGAAATCAAGAGACACGATATTCGAAGGTCGCTTCGTAATACGTGGGCTTTTGATTGGCCCGGAGAAAAAGCGTCACTGGGTTATCCAAGCGATTGACGCCGAGGGTAAGCCAGGGAGATGGATCTGCTATCTCGGAGATCGCAAAGACGGTAAGGGTGTCTATTGCCGGTCAGAGATAAAGAGCATCTGCTCTGAATTTAAAAAGGCCGAAGAGAAAGAAGTAATACAGGCCTAAGATCTATAGACGTATAGCCCCATTACAGAGGGGGCATGGCGAATAAGACTGTGCATAGGATAATAATGCCATCGTCTATCCAGGGGATTTGTAGCTTATAGCTAATTTCTATGAGGGGCTGTGCCGCAAGGCAACGGTCCGAACTTGCTGATATCATAGTAATCAGTCAAATCCCTGTCTTTATAAGGAGATAACATGGATATAATTACTGATCGCTCTATATTAGAGCAAGTATCAAGAGTTACTACAATCGAAGAATGTAAAGAGTTACAGATATTCGAGAAGCTAGAAATAGCTCTTAAGAATAGCAAGACTCCGGGTGCTGGTTTAGCGGCGATCCAAATAGGAATACCCATAAGGGCTAGTCTTATGATTACAGATAAACATGTATATCATATGATTAATCCTGAATTAGTGGAAAAGAATATTCCAACAATATGGCCTAATGAGGGTTGTTTATCTGAGCCTGGAGTAGTACGAAATACGGATAGATTTCAAAGCGTTATTGTAAAATGGCTTGATTATGAAGATAAGATTGAGCATAAAGCATCCACTGATGGATTTAATGCTGTTGTTTTGCAACATGAATGTGATCATATGGATGGCGTACTCAATTATAAGCGTGAGCATAAGTATTTACCTAAGGTAGGTCGTAATTATCCGTGTCCTTGTGGCTCAGGCAAAAAGTATAAACATTGCTGTTTAAAATAGGAGGTATTATGTCTAAGGATAATTATACTGATATTATTAAACCTATTGTTTCAAGTATGCGAAAGATATTGGGAGAAAATGATAAAATAGAAAAGATCATTTATGATATAGATATTAGTCTATCTGGTATTAAGAAAGCTTATTTAAATTTACTTAAGCAAGAACAAGCAGAGTATCTGCCCAATATTAAATTATTGACAGATGAATTAGGATTAATCTTTGATTCAATCAATGATGTTATCTGTTCTGATTGTGCGCTGCATAAAAATAAATTGGTAGATGGTAGAAATACTGGATGCTGTATTGAGTGTTATAGTTCAATCGGACATTTTAATCATAACTATGATGACGATTCAATTCCTTATAGAAAAGCGATAGGTGAATTAAAAGATAAATTTGGATGGGATCATGTTCATGGATTTCTTGGTAAAGACAAATGTATGTTACCAAGAGAATATCGTAGTGTAACTTGTTTAAGTCATATGTGTAATGAGTTGGCCAGTAAACTTACTGATGTACAAAGAACAAGAGTACGTGATATAATCGATGAAATAAAAAGATTAAAGCGTTCTGTTAAGGCTACATTAATTTAATGGAAGAATTATATATATGTCAAGCATTAAAACGGGATAATATAGACCTAAGTATATGTCTTGGGTGTCATCATAATGAAGCTCACATTAAAGATGAAGAATGTATCTTCAGCTTATGTGATAAACAGAATTTTCCTTGTGGTTGTATCCCAATACAGAAGGAGTGGGATTAAAAATGGATAAGATCAAAGAATCCTTAGAAAAATCAAGATATTTAGCTTTGCGTGCATGGAAAAGAAAAGATATTAAGACTATAGCTTTGAGATCTATAGATACTTTATGCACACATATAGAAGATGGTATGGATAAAGACAAAGCTCTTGATTTAATATATAAGTTTGCACATTGTTCTCACGAATCCACATGTTATGATGTACATGATGACTGGAGAAAAGATCTTAAAGAATTCTATAAACAAGAACTAATTGAAGAAGGAGTTATAATGAAACCCAAAACATATTTTTGGATGTTCAGGCTTATAGCAGCATTTGGTGCCGGCTGGAGTATAGGACACAAACATTGGTTTGATATGTGGTGTTATTTTATAATCACCGTATTAATCATTATTCTTGAGTTAATAAGGACAAGAGAGATATTATGATACCTGATATATCTGGATTAGATCATGGACTTTATAAGCCCGGGGTAGAATATATCAAAGTAGGAAATAAATTCTTACTTGATCAGAATCTAGATAGTAATTCATTTTATGCTAAGGCCGCTAAGAGCGGACATAAAATACAATGGGAATTAAATAAGCCTCCAGTAGCTGGAGAGAAACTAGATTATACAGGTAAAATCATAGTCGATGGTAAAGAGATGTATAAGTATCAAGCAACAGAATTATTATCAAAATAAGGAGAATACAGAATGGATAAAGCCAAGAAAGAAATAAAGGCTGTTGTGGAAAAGAAGAAGTTCTGTCAGAACTGCGGGCAATACAGCACTAAAACCAAGAAATGTGCTGATATAAAATTTGTTCCGCGTAAAGGTACGTGTATGAGCTGGATACCTAAAAATAGGTGATATCATGGCGTTAACTAAAGAGTTTATGATTAATGAAATTAAAAAGCATAATGATAAATATGGTGTTCCATATCAGAGATGCAAGATTCTTGGCGGTGAGATTGCTCTAGAGCAAGCTCCAGAAAAAAATATTTATGGTATGTATGTAGCGGTATGCCTAACTGGTAGACATGCTCAAAAGAAATCCACTATAGTGAGGGTATAATGATAGTTATACATCCAATAATAGAAGCTATAAGAGATACATTTTTAATGTTTATATCTTTTTGTATAGGATATGTTATTGGCCGCGAGCATAAAGATAAAGGTAAGCCAAATGCCGGGTGATAAAGTAGATATGTCCATACACATGCATTGTGAAATATGTGATATTAATCCGGCTTCTGAGATTAAAGGAGGTATTAACTTTATTACTAAAGAGCGTGGGTTATGGTTCTGCTGTAAAGAATGTTGTCAACGAATCGAAGATGAGCGTACTAAAGATAGAAGATCATTTAAGCTAGGAGATTCTAATGAAGCTAACAAAGACAGGAAATAATACGTATATATTAGAAGGTATAGTAGAATGTGGAGAATGCAAGGGAACTGGACTATATAAAGGTATGGCTGAGCGTGATGGTGCTGCAGTTATATGTGTTAATTGCGAAGGCACCGGTCAAGTAAAGATAAAAGAAGTATTTAAGGAATTTGTAATTAAGAGACTTCGAAAAGATGTTACTCGTGTATATGAAACATCTATGGGATATGGTATAACAGATAAAGATATTTATGATGAAAAGAGGCGGTTTTCACCCATTCTCAAGATATGGATGTACATATAAAGAATGGTTTAATAATCTTAAAAAACCGGTGCCTATAGAGTCACTACATTGTCCATATATGCATACACAACAAGGGTTGCAATCTCATGATGTAAATAATCTTTATAAAACTAGATGCATGAAAAAAGGTGCATTAGGTATTGGATGTATGATATCATCATGTGGATTCTTTAAAGATAAAAAGACCTGCTGGGAAATATATAATAAATGAAATTTATTGTATTAAGTAGAGATAATATAAAGAACTGGAAGACTGATGAGAAACATATAGTTATTTCAGTTTATGGGCCGACAGATAAAGACGGGCCGGCTATATTAAAAGACCAAGATTCTCGTATTGATAAGCTTGTTCTTGCGTTTCATGATATAGATGAAAGAACTAAGGATGTAGTAGAAAAGTGTCCTAATTCATCTTTATCTAAAAAGCTTGTTTTTATGAGTGACCAAGACGCTAAAGATATTGTATCTTTTGTCCGTCGATATATAGACAAAGTAGATTTAATTGTATGTCAATGTGATGCTGGTATAAGTAGAAGTAGCGCTATAGCAGCAGCTTTATCTAAATGTATTAATGGAATTGATGAATCTTATTTCATAGATTATCTTCCTAATATGTTTATATACACTAAGATAATGAAGGAGTGGTACGAATGAAAGACTTCTTAATATTAATATTAATAGCGATTGGTGTTGTACTTAAGCTCATACTTACAGGTATGTGCTTGGCAATAGGATTTAAACTTGGTTATCTTATAATAGATAAGTGTTCTCAGAAAAAGAATGGATAATATCCATCAGCTGTTAAAAGTTATAGTAGGTAGTAGGGCCCATGGATTAAATGACGAGAAATCAGATTATGATTATCGTTCTGTTTATATAGTGCCTACTACAGAAATACTAAGTATAGGATATACATATGTAGGCAATAATTTTATTGACGGTCAGAAAGACAATACAGCTTATGAAATAGGTCATTTTCTTCATCTTGCATTAGAATGTAATCCTACCATACTAGAAGTATTTAAGGCACCTGATATTCAATGCAGTGAATTTGGTGTAGGATTAAAGAAATTATTCCCATATATATGGCAGCCAGCAAGAGCTTATTTAGCTTTTGTAGGCTATGGCTTAGATCAAAGAAAGAAATTTCTTGATAAGAAAGATAACAGGCAAGATAAATATGCTTCTGCTTATATACGAACATTACTTAATCTCTGTGAATTATTAGAGACTGGAGATTTTAGTGTAAGAATAAATGATAAGAATGAAAAAGAAGAGCTCTTAAAATATAAGAAAGGAGAATATACATCTGGGTTAATCATTAATAGAGCTGAAGAGTTGACTAATAGAGCAGAAACTCTATTAAAGAAATCAAATAATCTTCAATATAATAGAGAGTTTGTTAATCAGTATTTATTAGATCTAAGAAAAACGTTTTGGAATATAAAAGGAGGTAAATATGTTTCCAGTAATTGAACCGGGTATTTTGGATGCGGCGCACAGCAAAGGAATTAAATTCCTTGGCGATATGAACCATGATGGGAAGATCGATGGTAAAGATCTAAATCTCGCGTTAGCCGCGAAAGCAAAAGCAGTAACTACTGCTGATGCTACAGTAAATAAATAGTAATATCGGGCTGTCAAAACTACGGCGGAGTAGCTAGCTAAGTGAGGAGTAGTATCCATCACGAAACTCAACAGTCCACCAAATTAGACATAGGGCGTTCTAGGGCCTGGTAAGAGCGGTTGTGTAAAACTTCAATATACTACAAACACATGCTTAGGCAAACGTGCGTAGGTGAGGAGATAAGAGTATTCGCATATATTTCTATAGACTGATTCATCTAGATAGAACACAGGTGATGAAATATATAAAGATACTTATCACAAAATGCGGTCCGTGGGTGGGAATCCTCGGTATGTCTATTAACAGATCGGCATTGAGGGCGTGCCCTAAAGGGTCTGAATAACCCAGCTCTCACCATATATATATATTGGAGCATACTATGCTTAGAAGAAAAAGATATTATAAATTAAATGCCTTTGGATCATATGGAATTATGGATACTAAAAAGCATGATTTTTTAATACTTACTACTTCTTCTCAACTTAGAGATGAAGAATATGATAAATTAGATAATTCTTCAAAGGTAATTTATAAAAAGGAGACGAAATGTTAGATCCAAGCTTATTAGATCCTAATGTATTTAAAGCCGCGCAACAAGCGGGCTTAGATCACGTGGAAGATATGAATCATAATGGTAAGTTAGATATACAGGACGTAGCTTTAATGAAGGCTACATCATCAAATATGGTATCTACTCCATTATTTGAACCGATGAAATAAAATTTGTAGGTTGTGCCAGTCAGAGCTTATTCTAGATAATTCTGGCTATAGCACCGTGCAGAGAATTGTGAAACTTAAGTTAGGATTTCTTGCTCAAGGACGTAACTTTGGGGAAAAGGTGAAATTCTTCGGAAGCTGCCTACATTTAATTAGCAGCCTGTTTATTGTGTGAAAATCACAGTGAGTGCGGTGGCCTTGGAGGATTCGGCGGTTTTGGCGGTGGATCATTCAGTGGCGGCGGAGCTTCAGGAGGTTGGTAAAATGTGGTATGGAATACCTTAGTGGTTATGGTTAATCATAATCATCATAGTTTTAATACTTGCCGCAGTTGCAGCATCAGATGATTCTGGATCCGGTGGAGGATTCTTCGGAGGAGGAGATTCTGATGGTGATGGTGGTGGAGGTAGTTTTGGTGGAGGTTCATTCTCGGGATGCGGTGCTTCTGGAGGATGGTAAATGTGGATTATGGGAGTGAAAGACTCCATATAAGAGGGAGTCGGCAGTAATGCTGACGCTCTCTGAAAGAACTGCGTATGCGGGAGCCATAAGCCACTTCAGTTTTACTTAAGTGACTAGTATAGTCAGGTAAGCCGGAGTTGATATACATCGGGGAGCGAAGGTGGGGAATCTTCGCCTTAAGTAATTTATTTCCGGGGGGTATGAAGAGAAGGAGCGATCGACTGGAAATAATGGGCTACAGAGCCAGTGAGAACTCCGTAAGGAGCATGGGGATGCCTAGGCAAAGCCTACCTAAGGCTAATACCGCACCTGCCCTCTGACAAAAGGAAACTATGAGTCATAAATTAAAGACAGAAGATATAAAAATAGGTAATCGTGTTAGACCACTTCCAGATACTGAATGTCCAGCAACTCATAATAATTATGTAGGAGACAGAAAAGTAGTAGCTGGAAAATGGTACGTAGTTAGTGATATAGAGCACTGTGATGATGATAATTGTAGGTATAGAGAAAAAGGAAATCATTGTCCAGGAAGACCTATTTTAAATAATGGGGTAACTATCTGTGGATGGGGATCTCCATATGAATATTTTGAACCAGAGCCTGAATGGGATTAGATTATGTTTATTTATAAAGATAAGAAGAATTGGTGGAAGTATTTAGTTCCTATGCAGATGAATCATCCTACCGACGGTATGGAAGGACTGATCGAAACAATCTTCTGGAGATGGTTAAATTTAGGTTGGACTAAAGATATATGTTTGTAAAAAAGGAGAAATAAAATGTTTATTGATTTTATGGCAGCATTAGCATTTTTGGGACTAGTATTATTAATTACCCTTACTATCGGAGTAGCATCAAATCCTATTAAGGGAGCTTACAGATTAGGCAAGAAAGTCTCTGATTTCTTGATGCCTTTAGATGAACCCGCCCTTTAAGACTCCATTAGTAATTGGATATAAAGGAGAGATAGGATCTTTTATTCTCAATGGTTTATTGAAGGTAATGCCTAAAGCTCTAGATATATGGTGCTATGATAAGAATGAATTAAGATCAGAACAAGTGGAACGTATAGATAAATCTGATGTAATATTTCTCTGTGTTCCCTTACAAGATACTCTTAAATGGTTCGATATAAATAAAGAATTACTTCGAAGCAAGATAGTCATAGAGCAATGTTCTATAAAGAAAGACATTTGTACTAAGATTAAGAGATTAGAAAGAAGGTATGGCTTTATTCTTTTATCTATGCATATTCTATTTAGGCCCGGGGCAACACCAGATAAAGAAGACCGTAGGGTAGCCCTAATAGAAAATTGGCATTGGGACAATCATATAATGGATATATTGAGAATAACAGATTCTCATTTAGTTATGTTCAAGAATTATTCCACTCACGATGTAACAATGGCTTATCAACAAGCTTTTTTACATCGTATTTTATTAGTAGCAGATAATATGCTATCTACTCTAGAAGGAAAAACATATATAAGTGGTAAAGTAAGGGAACTTGCTAAACGTATTAGATCTGGAGATGCTACATTATATTCTTTAATCCAAGGTAATAAATATCTACCAAAAGTATTAGAAAAATTTAAAGATAAAATATTAGATTTTGATATAGATAGGGAAATGAGATGAGACTACCATTTGATTGTATAGAAGATGGTTGGGATCTATCATTTTTTGTAATTGTTCTTATTATTCTTATTGCTATTCTTTGTATATGGGGGTAACAATGAACCTATGGGTTGTAGTATGTGAAGTTGAAGGATGCGAAGAATGTGGAAACTCTATGAGAGTTGTTGGAGTATTTGATGATGAGACTAAGGCAGAGAAAGTAAGAAAAGAACATACTAATGTTAAGCATTTACATTCACCATATGTACATGTTTATCCATTAGCATTAAATGAATTTTATCATTTAAACCAAGCAGGATACTGCTAAGGAGAAAAAAATGAAGAAAGTGTTATTACCGCCTTGTGATAACTGTGGATGTACTAGAGAAACTAAGTGCAATTGTATGCGGCCAAATCCTAAATCACAGACACAGAAGAAAAAACAGAATAGGCTTAAGAAATGAAAGATCTATTTAAAGATATAACTATTGGTCTTACTACACAAGGATGGAAGATTCTTGGTGGTAATGATGATAACTTCTTAATACTTTATAGAGAAGGCGCTACTATAAAAGTATTTGCGGATAATTATAAAGATCCAAGACATTTTATAGTTAGATATAGTTATAATGAAAAAGAAGAAAAGAATTCTGTATTACCTACTCCTAATCCAAGTGATGGAAAAATTTATGATGAAGGTAATTTCCATTGGCTTCTAAGAGATATAAGTTATTGGTTTAGGAAAAATAGGAAGAAACATGATAAATAAATTAAAGTTACAGTTAGCTAAAAGGATGTTTAGGGATGCTTATATTAAGTATAATACGTTTAGGCTTAACCAGGGCTGCGGAGAAGACCTATTACTCTATATGAGCTCAATTGCCACTGATTTAAGAAAAGACATGGAAGAGAGACATTTAGTTTTAAAGAAGATGGATCCTAAATGTCCTAGTATAGAATATAAGATAATAAAGGAGCCTGATTGGGATGATAAAAGTAATTTATGACCGCGAGAAACAAAGAATACCTATTAAGCTGTGGCTTGACGATATAGAACCCGGTGCAATGGAACAGGTTATGAATCTTTCTAACCTGGAATGTGCATTTCACCATATAGCAATCATGCCAGATGCACATAAGGGCTATGGAATGCCCATAGGAGGCGTTTTAGCGGCCCGTAAAGCGATTATTCCCAATGCAGTAGGGGTTGATATAGGCTGCGGGATGTGTTCCGTAAAAACGTCCCTAAAAGCAAAAGATCTTAACAGTACCAATATTAAGGAGATTTTGGGCAAAATAAGAGAAATAGTGCCCATTGGGCATGATCATCATAAGGTTCCACAAGATAAAAGCCTAATGCCGGGAGGCATCCGGGAGGATATATGGGATTGTCCCCATATTTATCCAGTAGTTAGCAAACAATGGGATAATGCTTTGACCCAGATTGGTACTATGGGTGGAAACAATCACTTTATTGAGCTTCAAAGAGATACTGAAGACAATATCTGGGTTATGATACACTCCGGAAGTAGGAACCTGGGCAAGCAAGTTGCTGATCATTATAATCTTATTGCGGAGCAATTAAATAAACGTTGGTTAAGTAATATACCGTACGAATGGGAATTAGCATTTCTTCCTATTGAGTCCCAGGAAGCAAAGAACTATATTGATGAAATGCAATATTGCGTAGATTTTGCGTTAAATAATAGAATGCTTATGATGAATAGGATAGTAACTGTAATTAGTTCTATTTATCCTAAAATGAGTATTGAGCCTATACTTAATATAGCTCATAATTATGCGGTTTGGGAAAACCATTTTGGAGAGAATGTAGTAGTACATCGTAAGGGAGCTACATTAGCACGAAAAGGAATGATTGGTATTATACCGGGATCTCAAGGCTCTAAGTCTTACATAGTAAGAGGCTTGGGGAATCCTGATAGTTTTGAATCTTGTTCTCATGGCGCAGGAAGAGCAATGGGTAGAAAAGAAGCTGAAAGGACTCTTGATTTAGCAGCCGAGATAAAAAAACTAGATGATCAAGGTATAATTCATAGTATACGCAACAAAGAAGATCTTGCTGAAGCAACCGGTGGATATAAAGATATTGATATAGTTATGAATAACCAAAAAGATCTTGTAGAGATTCTTGTTGAATTAAGTCCAATTGGAGTTATTAAAGCTCCGGTAAATAAGAGAAAACACAGGAATGATAAGTCAGAATGAAAGTCCTTAAAGATGAACATGGTGAATATGTATTAGATGGAGAAGGTAATAAACTACGAAAACCTTATATATCTATTACTTCTTGGACACCTTCTATAAGTATAGTACAAGGTCTAGAAAGTAATTTTTATGCAGGATTTAAGAATTACAAAGAAGTAAAGGAATATATAGCAATCTTAAGGAAATGGTTAAGAACAATGGAGATACATAAATGAAAAACGTAGTAAAGTTAGCATTTAAAATAGCAAGTAAAGTACATAAAGGACAATTTCGGAGAGATGATAAAACTCCATATATTACTCATCCCATGGCTATAGCTAACATATTTAAATTCAGTAATTTATATGGTAAGTGGTCCGAAGAACTGCAAGCTATTGCTTTATTACACGATGTAATAGAAGATAGTAACCATAAGATTACAACTATAGATCTTAACAAAATGGGAATTCCAACTGAAGTTACTGAAGTAGTTCATATTCTTACTCATTACCCAACACAGAGTTATCTAGATTATATATTGGAAGTTAAGGAAAATCTTTTGGCCACTATGGTAAAAGAAGAGGATATTAAGCATAACCTTAGTACTTTAGGAAAAGGTGATAAGGATAAAATAGAGAAATATAAGTTAGCCTTGTACATATTGGAGAACTAAAATGGGTTTAATAAGCTGGACTAAAAAAGTAGTAAAATTATTTACTAATAGAATTGATAAACCAGAAATAATTAAACAGAAGGTTTATGATGCTTTCTATTCTATAATTTGCCCCGTTTGCAAAACATTAGTAGAAGGGGAAGAACATATGTGTGAGAATTATAAGCATGAACTTCGTGATCCTGATAAGAGTCTACTTATGGGATGCCCGAGTTGCGGAATAGCAGTATGGGGTAAATTACAGAAAGTTATTCATTATCTTAAGACTTATGAATATAGAGAAAGCTCTGATGAGCTAATGAAACTTATTTCCTGTGAGGTAGTTTGATGTATAAAGAAGGTGATATTATAGAAGGTTTAGGGACTGTTGAGCCTAATCATTGTGGATTACCATGGGTTGCAGGAACACATGGAGAGTATTGTGGAGTAATTCAGGTACGTGATTTAAGGCTCAAAAATACATCTCATATGTGTGATGCTTTATCTGGTAAGGAATTATCACAAGATGATGTTGATGCCCGGTTAAATAATTATAACTACGATTATGAGAATAAGAGTATTGATTGTATTAATTGGAGAGCTAAAAATCAACCATATGGTCCTTATGGATATCGATATTCGGAAGCTACTAAATTTAAGATTAGATTTTGGAAAAGAATATCTGAATTATGGAGATGGATATGGGTAGATTAACAGAAGTGGAAGTACTTAGATTACAAGGATCCGGAAACGGTCTTATAGTAAAGGGTATCCGCAGCAAAAGAGAAAGAGAGTTTATAATAGATAAAATCATTAAAAGCTCTATTATTTACAGAAAGTTCTATAAAATAAGGAATTCGGTATCATGATTAAATCGGTTGATCCAGTAGATGCTCTTATAATTTCTCTTGGTATGTTTTTTGTGGGATTATACTTAGGTACAATGATAAGTGTATTCCGCGACGAGAAAAGAAGTACTATAGAAATAGAAATTCCAAGAAAACATTCTAATAAAATAGCTATTAATAAGAATAGCTTAAGGAAACCTAAGGTACAAAAACGTGGCTAAGGTTATATGTGATCAAGCTAAGACATGTGATAGAGGAAGAGATTGGCCTGTTTGCAAACATTCAAAAGAACATTTAGATAATGGTGCTTGTAGTGTTACATTTGGATGCGCGCATAATAAAAACTGTATCTGTCTTTTAGTTAAACCAAATCAATGGGATAAATAGGAGGATCTAATGGGTACTAGCTCTAAAGGAATATTAAAAGTAGTTCTTCAAGAACAACTCACGAAGAAAGATAAGGATGGTAAGCAATCTAAGAGATTGGTTTATAAGGGCATTCGTGTAAGAAATAAGCTGGAAGCTGAGGTGGGATGAACCCACTGCTAGTCCGTTCTTGCCAATACTAGAGCGCAGTTATGTCCGGGAGTTAAGGACGGGGATATATCTCTAGGAATGGAGATCACTTGAAACGGTCAAAGTCAATTGCTGAGGATATACGGAGCCGAGAGCTGCCTCTAGAATGATTCACAAAAAGGCATGCACAAATACGTATAGAAGGTATAAATCCTTCCAGTTTCTGGCGACTTATAAAAGAAATATGATAGAGAAAATTTTATATTCAGGATTATATTCAATTATATTGTTAAGTTTAATTTTATCTCCCATTATTTGCAAAACAAGAAAATGGAGTATACCAAAGCCAAAATGATAGAAAAAGGTAAGTTATATTTATATAATACTAGTAATAAAAGAACTAACTATAAATTAGTTCTTATAACTGGTGGAGATTATATAAGAAACGATAGAGTATCCAATTTTTGGGAGTTTACTTATATTAATCCTTTAAGTGGCCGCTTAACTAAGAAAAAAGGAAGCGACTATGATAATAGAATTAATGGCTTTATAAAGATTAGTGAAAAACTATATGATACTATATTTGTCTTATCTAAATTTTGGAGTAAATATTTTATTGGTAACTATGGAAAAAGCAGCCAAATACACGAGAGAAAGAAAAGAAGATGATAGAACTAAGAATGCAGGACGGAGAAGTAGATATACAAATTAAGTATTATGCTTCTATCGGAAAGAAACCGGTAATATCGGTTTATGGTACGGGAG